>Ga0315270_10000033_pt1 | contig 71568 bp, 63 predicted proteins | sample C1_bottom_MG_FD_204932 | JGI IMG/M metagenome (GOLD analysis project Ga0315270, IMG submission 204932) | Sediment microbial communities from Yellowstone Lake, YNP, Wyoming, USA - C1_bottom | ecosystem: Environmental > Aquatic > Freshwater > Lake > Sediment | place: USA: Wyoming | collected... | reverse complement strand
GTCCCCATCGTCTAGAGGCCTAGGACACCGCCCTTTCACGGCGATAACACGAGTTCGAATCTCGTTGGGGACGCCAGTTTTTAGTATGTCTGCCTTACCAATTTCAATTCTTAATGCGACAGGTAGCGATTTTGAAATCGCCTATCTCCACCACGAAGATAAGTCCCCATCGTCTAGAGGCCTAGGACACCGCCCTTTCACGGCGATAACACGAGTTCGAATCTCGTTGGGGACGCCACTTAATACTCTGAATTACTTTGTATCTGAATAAACTTAACATGATGGATTTTAAGAGCAAGTGATTTAGTCTTGTTTCAATTGGCTAATAATCTTGCTATAATTGCTCCGATATGTTGGTTTTGGTGATTTATATTTGTTCATGACTGCTACCGACATCGTCTGTGTCGGGTGTCTGCGGAATATATTGGGAGGCTGCGTTCCCTCAGTTTTAATATTTTGAGCCGTGCAGTATAAAATTTTCAGGGCGGGTGTTGGTCGATAGCACGCAGGTGTAGATCGCCAAAGCTTCGTTAGGTTAGATGGGCTTCGTGCCCGTTTTTTATTTGTGGGTGTGGATCATGGATGTGGCAAAGCTTGTTGGAACAACGCTGACTGGATTGGGATATGAGCTGGTTGATATCGAGATTTCCGGTCGCGGGCTGATGCGCATTTTGATGGATAAGCCGGCGGGTATTACTGTTGACGATTGCGAACTGGTGAGTAATCAGTTGACTCGGCTGTTCACGGTAGAAGGGGTGAATTTTGATCGGCTTGAGGTGTCCTCACCCGGATTGGATAGACCCCTGAAGAAGGAGGCTGACTTTGTTCGCTTTTGTGGACAAAAGGCGCAGCTTAAATTGCGCATGCCGTTGGCTGGGCGCAAGAATTTTGTGGGTATTTTGGGTGCTGTTGAAAATGGCATTTTGCAATTTGATGTGGAAGGAAATCAGGTGGCAATTGAGCTGTCGAATGTGGATAAAGCGCGTTTGGTACCGGTATTTTAGGGTGCCTTTGAGTAATGTAACCCGCTTGTGTCGTACAAGTGGATTGACTGGTTGGAGACGGTAATGAGTCGTGAAGTTCTGTTATTGGTGGATGCCTTGGCGCGTGAAAAAAACGTGGACAAGGAAATCGTGTTCGGTGCACTCGAAGCGGCGTTGGCCTCTGCTACCAAAAAGCGTTTTGGTGATGAGGAAGCAGATGTTCGCGTCAATATTGACCGGAATACAGGTGAGTACAAATCCTATCGTTGCTGGGAAGTAATGGACGACGAGAATTTTGAAACGCCTGAATTGCATATCAAGCTGGAAGAGGCGCAAAAGATCGATCCGAACTATCAAATAGGTGAATTTGTTGAAGATCCTCTGGAATCGATTGATTTTGGCCGTATCGGTGCGCAGGCTGCCAAACAGGTAATATTCCAAAAGATACGAGATGCTGAACGCGAACAGATTCTGGCTGACTTTATGGAACGTAGCGAGCACCTGGTTTCGGGTACGGTAAAGCGCATAGAGCGCGGCAATGCCATCGTTGAATTCGGCAAGATAGAAGCGTTGCTGCCCCGTGATCAGATGATACCGAAAGAAAATTTGCGCGTTGGCGATCGTGTGCGAGCTTACTTGTTGCGTGTCGACCGCACTGTACGCGGCCCGCAAATTATTTTGTCGCGAATCACACCTCAATTTTTAGTTAAGCTGTTTGAGCTGGAAGTGCCGGAGATTGAAGAAGGTTTGCTTGAAATCGTCAGTGCTGCGCGCGATCCAGGTTCGCGAGCGAAGATAGCGGTGCGCTCAAATGATCAGCGCATCGATCCAATCGGTACCTGCGTCGGCATGCGCGGTTCACGTGTTCAAGGCGTAACGAATGAGCTGGCTGGTGAGCGGGTAGATATCGTATTGTGGTCAGCAGATCCTGCTACCAGCGTGATTAATGCGCTGGCACCGGCTGAAGTTACCAGTATCGTGGTTGACGAAGACAAGCACAGTATGGATGTGATTGTTGAAGAGGAAAATCTGGCTCAGGCGATTGGCCGTGGCGGCCAGAACGTGCGTTTGGCAAGCGAGTTAACGGGTTGGGAGATCAATCTGTTGACGGTAGAAGAGTCGAGCCAGAAAAATGAAATTGAATTCTCCAAAGTGCGCGACTTGTTTATTGCCAAGCTGGATGTGGATGAGGATGTTGCAGACATCCTGGTGCGCGAAGGTTTTAATACGCTGGAAGAAGTGGCTTATGTTCCGCTCGATGAAATGCTGGAAATTGAAGCGCTGGATGAAGAGACAGTCAATGAGTTGCGCAGCCGTGCTCGAAATGCTTTGCTTAATGCTGCAATCGTTAATGAAGAGCGCGTCGAGCACAGCATTGAGGACTTGCTGAAAATGAAAGGTATCGATGAGGATACCGCACGCGCCCTGGCGAGCAAGGGGGTGGGCACGCAAGAACAATTGGCCGATCTGGATGCAGAGGAGTTGATGGAAATAACTGGCATGGAGGAGGATCGCGCAAATCAGCTGATCATGGCGGCGCGTGCACCTTGGTTCGCATAGTCATGATTGTTTGTAGCGGAGATCTAATTTAGGTGTTGCTTGTTGATAAAATTCTAAGCAATTAGAAGTTTCGGGTTTAAGGGGTCGTAATGGGAAAAATGAATGTAGCGCAATTCGCCACAGAACTGGGGTTGCCAGTCGAGTTGCTGCTTGAACAACTGCAAGCGGCCGGTGTGGCCAAAAAGCAGGAAATTGACCCTGTTTCTGAAAAAGACAAAGCAACGCTATTGGAACATTTGCGTAGCGCACATGGCAGTAACTCGGGAAAAATTACACTGACACGGCGTGAAACGTCCTCTATCAAGAAGACTGATAGTAGTGGCAAGGCTCGCACCATTCAGGTTGAGGTCAGAAAAAAACGAGTGGTAGCTCCAGTAGCGGCAGAAGAACCGATTATTCAGGCTGTTCCTGTAGCCGCTGAACCTGCTGAAGAAGTAGCAGCCGTCATTGAAGCGGTTGCCCCTGTCGAGATGGATGCCCCGGTTGAGGAAATTGCTGCTGCTAAAGCGCTTAAAGTATCCAAAACAACTAAAGCACCCAAAGTCGTTGAAGTGGTTGGTGAAGAGGCTTTGCTTGCGCGCGATACATTGACTGCTCGCGAAATAGATGCCCGCAATCACGCTGAGCTCGCAGCGCGTCAGGCGGCTGAGGTTCAGGCAAAGCAGGAGCGCAGCAAACGTAAGGCTGCTGCGTTCCAGGTACCAGAACCTGTTGTTGTAGCAAAACCAGTTGAGCCAGTTGTGGAAAAAGCTGTTAAAGAAAAAGCCGATGCGCCGAAGGCTAAAACCGTTTTGCCGGAAGGTACCCTGCACAGGCCTACACCGAAGCCTGGCGATAAAATAGCCAAGCCTGCTGCTGCAAAAAAGGTTGACAAAGAAGCCGAAAAAGCCAGTCCATGGGATCAGGCCGGCCATAAAAAACGCACCCCTTCGCGTAATGTTGATGCGCGTGCCGGTGTGGGTGTTCGTGCCGGTGGATCCGCTCGCTCACCTCGACATGAAAAGCATAGCAAGGAAGATACTACAGCTCTGCATGCATTTTCATTACCCACTGAAGCTATCGTGCAAGAAGTAATGGTTCCGGAAACGATCACTGTGGCCGAGCTGGCGCAAAAAATGTCGGTCAAAGCAGCAGAAATTATCAAAATTCTGATGAAAATGGGTTCGATGGTGACCATAAACCAGGTGCTGGATCAGGACACTGCAATGATACTGGTTGAGGAGATGGGCCATATCGCCAAGGCGGCAAAAACGGATGATCCGGACGCCTTCCTGGCCGATGCTTCCGAGCACAAAGACCTGGTGCTGGAGCAGCGCGCTCCAGTCGTGACCGTCATGGGTCACGTCGACCATGGTAAAACTTCCTTGCTCGACTACATTCGTCGTACCCGTGTTGCCAGCGGTGAAGCGGGCGGTATTACGCAGCACATTGGTGCCTATCACGTGGAAACTCCGCGCGGCATGATTACTTTCCTTGATACGCCGGGACACGAAGCATTTACCGCCATGCGCGCACGCGGTGCAAAAGTTACTGACATTGTCATTCTGGTAGTGGCAGCTGATGACGGCGTGATGCCGCAAACCAAGGAGGCGATCAGCCATGCCAAAGCGGCTGGTGTGCCTATCGTGGTTGCCGTGACAAAAATAGACAAGCCTGATGCCAACTCGGAAAAAGTCAGGCAAGAACTGGTGGCAGAAGGCGTTGTGCCCGAAGATTGGGGTGGTGACTCGATGTTTGTCGAAGTTTCCGCCAAGACCGGACAAGGCATAGACACATTGCTGGAGGGTATTTTGCTGCAGGCCGAAGTGCTAGAGTTGAAAGCAGCCAAAGATGCGCTTGCCAAAGGTATTGTGGTCGAAGCTCGTCTGGATAAAGGGCGTGGGCCGGTAGCTACAATGCTGGTTCAGTCAGGTACGCTTAAGCGTGGTGATGCGGTGTTGGTGGGATCGGTTTTTGGTCGCGTACGCGCGATGCTGGACGAGAACGCCAAAGCCATAGCTGAAGCAGGTCCTTCAATTCCGGTTGAAATCCAGGGCTTGTCTGAAGTGCCTGTGGCTGGTTCTGAATTTGTTGTGCTTGCGGATGAGAAGAAGGCGCGTGAAATTGCGCTATTCCGCCAGGGTAAGTTCCGTGCCGTGAAGCTGGCCAAGCAACAAGCGGCCAAACTCGAAAATATGTTTGATCAGATGGCAGAAGGCGAAGTTAGAACGCTGTCATTGATCGTGAAAACCGACGTGCAGGGTTCGGCGGAAGCGATAGCTCATGCGCTGCAGAAACTTTCCACCAATGAAGTGAAGGTGAACCTGATTCATGGTGGTGTAGGCGCAATCAGCGAATCCGATATTAACCTGGCGCTTGCTTCGAAAGCGATCGTTATCGGCTTTAATACTCGCGCCGATGCGGCTGCGCGGAAACTGGCCGAGACCTTTGGTGTGGATGTGCGTTACTACAATATTATCTACGAGATGGTGGATGAAATTAAGGCGGCACTTTCCGGTATGTTGCCGCCCGAGAAAAAGGAAAACATCCTTGGCATGGTCGAAGTTCGCCAGGTGTTCCATATTTCCAAGATTGGTACAGTTGCGGGTTGCTATGTAACCGATGGTCTGATCAGGCGCAATTCACAGGTGCGTGTACTGCGTAACAACGTGGTCATTCATACCGGCTGGCTAGACTCGCTCAAGCGCTTTAAGGATGACGCCAAGGAAGTCAAATCCAACTTTGAATGCGGATTGTCATTGCAGGGATACAACGACCTTGAAGTGGGCGATCAACTTGAAGCATTTGAAATCGTTGAAGTGGCACGTGAGCTTTAATGCCTAAGGATTACGCCAGAACAGACAGGATCGCCGAACAAATTCAACGTGAATTGGCGCAATTTTTGCGTCTTGAAGTGAAGGATCCTCGTGTTCGCATGGTGACGATCACCGGAGTTGAAGTGACACGAGATTATGCGCATGCCAAGGTTTTTTATACGACACTGGACGGCGATAGTAAAGAATTGCAGCAGGGCTTGGAGCGCACATCAGGTTTTTTACGCAGCAAATTGGCCAGCGCCATGAAACTGCGCATCACACCGCAGTTGCATTTCGCCTATGACGCTTCGGTAGAACGCGGTTCCCAACTGTCGCAACTGATAGATCGCGCGGTCGCCAGCGATAACTCCAAAAAAGACTGAGAGCAGGCTGTATGGCTGGCAATTGGCGTAGCTTAAATGGTGTTTTGTTGTTTGATAAGCCGCTTGAGCTCAGCTCTAATATTGCACTGCAAAAAGTTCGCCGCTTATTTCAGGCAGAAAAAGCCGGCCATACGGGGACGCTGGATCCGTTGGCAACAGGGTTGCTGCCTGTGTGCTTTGGTGAAGCGACCAAGTTTTCTGTTGGACTACTGGAATCGGATAAGACTTACAGGGCTCGGATAAGACTGGGGCAGACAACAACTACTGGCGACGCGGAAGGTGAGATTACTGCCAGCCATGAAGTATTGATCAGCGAAGAGCAAGTGCAGGAGGCATTGCAGGGATTACGCGGCGAGATTCGGCAGCTGCCGCCCATGCACAGCGCACTCAAGCACCTGGGCAAACCGCTGTATGAATATATACGCAAGGGTGAAACAGTGGAGCGCGAATTGCGCAGTGTTGTTATCCATGAGCTGGTACTGGAGCGATTTGCTGGTGATGAACTGGAGATCAGTGTTCGTTGCAGCAAAGGAACTTATGTGCGTACACTGGCTGAAGACATAGGGCGAGCTTTGGGTTGTGGAGCGCATTTGGCAGGTTTGCGGCGCACAGCAATTGCCCGCTTTAGTCAGGATAATGCCTATACATTGCCGCAACTGGAAGCAATGACAAGCGCAGAACGTGATGCCTGTCTGTTACCGCTGGATTGTATGCTGCTGGATATACCGCGTTTGGATGTGGACAGTGTGCAGGTGGGACGCTTGGCTCAGGGGCAGCGTTTGGGGCTGGATTTGCCTCTGGCGGACGGTAAGTTGCGCTTGTATGCAGAGGGTGAATTTATCGGGTTGGGAGAGCTTTCAGGTCGCAGGCTGGCTCCCAGCAGGCTGATATCCAGTGTGGCAAAGATCGCGGCACAACGCGGCAGTGCGGCAGCATCAGCGGATGTGGGTGTTCCTGGCCTGCCTTAAGGTACATACAGGCGTTAATTTTGAGATTTGATGCGGGTATTAAGGATGAATTAACAGGAATCCTTAAACAAAACATCAGTTATTTGGTTGTATTACTTGAGCAACAACCGCATTCAAGAGTAAAATGCGGCACTTTTTATTGGAGGTAACATCATGTCTATTACGTCAGCGCAGAGGTCACAAATCGTGACTGATTATCAACGAGCCAAGGGCGACACCGGTTCCCCTGAAGTTCAAGTAGCTTTGATGACAGCGCGCATCAACTACCTGACTGGCCATTTTAAAGAACACGTCAAGGATCACCACTCACGCCGCGGTCTGCTGCGCCTGGTAAGCCGTCGCCGCAAGCTGCTTGATTACCTCAAGAGCAAAAACGATGCCGCTTATCGCCAATTGATTGAGCGCTTAGAACTGCGCAAATAAAGCTTCAAACAGCGGGTCGCAAATTGCGGCCCGTTTGATTTATATCACCGCATCGCCGTTGGGGCGGTCTGTCTCGCACAAAAAAGAGGTCTACCTTGAGTCACTATAAAAAAACAATCAGCTACGGCAAACACCAACTGACACTTGAAACTGGAGAAATTGCGCGTCAGGCAAACGGCGCCGTGATGGTTAGTCTCGGCGATACAGTGGTGTTGGTGACAGTGGTCGGCAGCAAAGAGGTTCAAGCGGATCTGGATTTTTTTGCATTGACAGTAGACTATCAGGAACGCACTTACGCTGCGGGTAAAATCCCGGGCGGTTTCTTCCGCCGCGAAGGCAAAGGCAGCGAAAAGGAAATCCTTACTTCGCGACTGATTGACCGTCCTTTGCGTCCGCTGTTCCCTGAGGGTTTCTATAACGAAGTGCAGATCATCGCCACTGTGCTGTCCTCAGACAGTCAAATTGATGCTGATATTCCCGCAATGATAGGTGCATCTGCAGCGCTGATGCTGTCTGGCATGCCATTTGACGGCCCTATCGGCGCAGCGCGTGTTGGCTATATTAACGGCGAGTATGTGTTGAATCCGACCGCTGCTGAGATGAAACTAACGCAGATGGATCTGGTTATTGCGGGAACATCACAAGCAGTATTAATGGTCGAATCTGAGGCCAAAGAATTGTCTGAAGAGATTATGCTGGGCGCGGTAACGTTTGGCCACGAGCAAATGCAGACAGTTATTCAGGCGATCAATGACATGGCCGATGCCGTAGGAGCGGATGCGTGGGAATGGGAGCCGGTTGCTAGAAATGCCGCGCTGATAGCAAAGGTTGCCGAGCTTGCTGAAAATGAGCTGAAAGTGGCCTATACAGTTCGCGAGAAGCAGGCTCGTACAGCTCAATTAAAATCCATACATGCTCGCGTCATTAAAGAATTAAGCAGTGACGGTTCGGTAGAAAAAAACCATATCTACGAATTGATACAGGCACTGGAAGCCAAGATCGTACGTGGTCAGATTTTAAATTCCGAGCCACGTATCGACGGCCGTGATACACGCACCGTGCGCCCAATTACCATACGCACCGGGGTGTTGCCGCGTACCCATGGCTCAGCCCTGTTCACTCGCGGCGAAACGCAAGCACTGGTTGTGGCTACACTGGGCAGTTCACGTGACACGCAAAAAATTGATGCCTTGCAAGGCGAATATTCTGACCGCTTTATGCTGCATTACAATTTTCCTCCCTATGCCACCGGTGAAATGGGGCGCGTGGGATCACCCAAGCGCCGGGAAATTGGTCATGGCCGTCTGGCCAAGCGTGCGTTGATTGCGGTGTTGCCGAGCGAACAGGAGTTTAACAATGCCATGCGCGTGGTGTCTGAAATAACCGAATCGAACGGTTCCAGCTCTATGGCCTCGGTGTGCGGCGGATGTCTGGCGTTGATGGACGCGGGGGTGAATATCAAGACCCACGTTGCAGGTATCGCGATGGGATTAATTAAGGAGGGCAACCGTTTTGCGGTGCTGACTGATATCCTGGGTGACGAAGATCATCTGGGCGATATGGACTTCAAGGTGGCCGGTTCCGAGCAGGGTATTACTGCATTGCAAATGGACATCAAAATCACCGGTATCACCACGGAAATCATGAAGGTTGCCTTGAACCAGGCACGCGAAGGCCGTATGCATATTCTGGGCATCATGAAGCAGGCAATGCCGGCCGTTCGCACTGAACTTTCAGCCCATGCACCGCGCCTGTTAAAGATGAAGGTTAACCCGGAAAAAGTACGTGATGTGATCGGCAAGGGTGGTTCGGTTATTCGCGCCTTGTCTGAAGAAACTGGAACGCATATTGATATCGACAATGAAGGACACGTCACAATTTCCTGTGTCAGCAGCGAAGCGGGCGAGCTTGCAAAGAAACGAATTGAAGATATCGTGGCCGAAGTTGAAGTCGGAAAAGTATACGAAGGCCCTGTGATCAAGCTGCTGGATTTTGGTGCGATAGTCAACATCATGCCTGGCAAAGACGGCTTGCTGCATATCTCGCAAATCTCCGCTGAGCGTATTAATTCTGTTTCTGAATTTCTCAAGGAAGGCCAGATTGTAAAGGTCAAAGTTCTGGAGCTGGATGATAAAGGCCGTATGCGTTTGAGCATGAAGGCATTGTTGCCGCAGCCTGAAGCAACGCCTGCACCCGAAGCGCCAGCGGAGTAACCGGAGTATTCATTTCAATAAAAAACCCCGCAATGCGGGGTTTTTTATTGCGCAGCCACACTTGAGGTGCGTTAAAATTTGTCCCAGTAAAAGTATAATGAATTAAATACCTGACCAGATTATTTTGAATTCCATCCCGTTTGACCCAAAAGCATTCGTCGCATCCCTGCCTTTATTGCCGGGCGTATACCGCATGCTGGATGCAACAGGACAGGTGCTTTATGTGGGCAAGGCAGCGCAGCTCAAAAAGCGCGTCAGCTCTTATTTCCAGAAGACCAATATATCGCCCCGCATCCGTTTGATGATTTCGCATATTGCCAACATCGAGGTCACGATCACCAGTACTGAAGCAGAAGCGCTGTTGCTTGAAAATAACCTGATTAAGAGCCTGAAACCGCGCTACAACATTTTATTTCGCGACGATAAATCCTACCCCTATATAATTTTGACCGGGGAGGCGTTTCCGCGGCTGGCATATTATCGTGGTGCAACCGTCAAGCAGCATCAAAATTTTGGCCCTTATCCCAACTCTTACGCGGCAAAAGAAAGTATCGATTTATTGCAAAAGATTTTTCGCTTGCGTACTTGCGAGGACAGCGTGTTTAAAAACCGTGCGCGCCCCTGTTTGTTGCACCAGATACAGCGTTGCACCGCCCCCTGTGTTGGTCTTATCAATCAGGAAGATTACGCCACCGATGTGCGTAACGCGGCGTTAGTGTTGCACGGCAAGCAAGATGAAGTGGAGGTGCGTTTGCGCAATGCAATGGAACGTGAGTCTGCGACACAACACTATGAACATGCAGCCGCTTTGCGCGACCAGTTGCATGCCTTGCATACGGTGCAGCAAAAGCAGTTTATGGAAAGCGGACGTGCAACCGATGCGGACATTGTTGCGGTAATGGAGTTTGACGGTGCGTTATGCGTTAATCTTTCCATGGTGCGCGGCGGGCGACATCTGGGCGACAAGCATTTTTTCCCGCAGAATGCAGACAGTCAAAATATGAGCGAGGTTCTGGAAGCATTTTTGGCTCAGCATTATTTAAACGGCAGTGTCCCTGACCTGATATTGACTAACCTGGAACTAGCCACAGAAGACCTGGAAGCATTGTTCAGCCAGCAAAGCGGTCACAAGGTGCAGATACGCCATAGTGTTACGGGCGAACGTCGCCAGTGGCTGGATATGGCCGAGAATAATGCGCTGCTGGCATTACGACAGCAGGCTGGCATGCAGGCCGGACAGTTGCTACGGCTGGAGAGCTTGCGCAATGTAATGTTGCTGCCGCAACTTTCACGCATAGAGTGCTTCGACATCAGCCACACCATGGGCGAGGCAACGGTTGCTTCCTGTGTGGTGTATGACAATCTAGCCATCCGTCCAGGTGAATACAGGCGCTATAACATCAAGGGAATCACCGGCGGGGATGACTATGCTTCGATGCGTCAGGCCTTGTCACGACGTTATTTGAAGCTGCAGGCAGGTGAAGGGAAGCGCCCCGATCTGATCTTGATTGATGGTGGAGCAGGGCAACTGGGCGTGGCGGTTGACGTGATGGCCGAATTAAATCTGTCCGACATCCCGCTGATGGGAGTCGCCAAAGGGGTGGAACGCAAACCGGGAATGGAGCAATTGTTACGACCCGATGAAGAAAAGCCGCTACAATTGTCTCCTGATAGTCCGGCTTTGCATTTGATCCAACAGGTGCGTGATGAAGCTCACCGCTTTGCGATTACAGGCCATCGCGCCCGGCGCGGCAAGGCTCGTACTACTTCAACGCTGGAAGAAATAAGCGGGGTGGGAGAAAAGCGGCGGCGTAATTTGTTATCCCGCTTTGGAGGGATAAAAGGCGTGCAGCAGGCGAGCGTAGCAGAGTTGGCGCAGGTCGAAGGGATTAGTTCTGGCCTGGCAGAAAAAATTTATCGGCAACTCCATTAATATCAAAAAAAGTTTTATATTTTCTCACTCATGCCACTCAATATACCCATTCTCCTAACCTGGTCCAGGATCGTCATGATTCCTGTGTTTATCGGGATTTTTTATCTGTCTGACCATACCCTCAGTTTGCATCACAAACACTTGCTCAGCGCGCTGCTGTTCGCCTTCGCCGCAGTGACTGACTGGCTGGACGGCTACTTGGCGCGCTCGCTTAATCAGACCTCTGCTTTTGGCGCTTTTCTGGACCCCGTGGCAGACAAACTCATGGTGGCCGCTGCCCTCATCGTGCTGGTCAATCTGACTTACGTAGGCGCACTCGTGGCTTTTATTATCATAGGTCGTGAAATTGCCATTTCTGCCTTGCGCGAATGGATGGCGCAGCTGGGCAGCAGCAAAAGTATTGCCGTGTCTATGCTGGGAAAAATAAAAACAACGTTTCAAATGATCGCCATTTTATTGCTGCTTTATCACGAGCCAATTCTTGAATTTCCAACCCATGATGTCGGTACGTTGCTTATTTATATAGCCGCAATCCTCACTTTATGGTCAATGATTTATTACCTTATGCTGGCGATGCCGCAAATATCCAAAAAAACACGCGAGTAGAATTGATTTTTTGTCGCGAGGTAGGTATAGTGGCGCGCTTCGGGGTGTAGCGTAGCCTGGTAGCGCGCCTGCTTTGGGAGCAGGATGTCGGGAGTTCGAATCTCTCCACCCCGACCAGGTTCTAGTAATAAAAAAAGTCGTATTGGTTACCGAAGAATTGTGCCCGTAGCTCAACCGGATAGAGCACCAGCCTTCTAAGCTGGGGGTTGCTGGTTCGATTCCAGTCGGGCACACCAGTATCAACTTTAAGTCGTTCAATGGTGGTCGTAGCTCAGCTGGTAGAGCCCTGGATTGTGATTCCAGTTGTCGTGGGTTCGAGCCCCATCGATCACCCCAAAATTAAAAAGAGTTAGAGTTATCTGACTCTTTTTTCATTTGTGTGTACCCGGCTACCCAACAGCAAGTGACAAGTTGAAATTCTGCAGGCGTTAACAACGTATCCGCCAGAGCATTTACTTGAAAAATAGATAACGCCAGAACACGTGAAGTTCTAATCGCTTAAGGGGCGCACCCACATAGGCAATGACTTAGGTTAGAAATGGGTTTGCCCGTTTATACGACACCGTCAGATGATAACTACGCATAGATCAGGCAGGGAAGATTTCGGCCTGTATTAATAATTCAGATATACATTTATATCTCTCTTTCTGGTGTGTGTGCGATAAATTGACACTGTTCCAAGAGAGAATGGTGTCTCTACCAGCAACATCATTTGCGAATTTAGCGTGTTTGGGCAATGCGCTCCGAGAGCGATTGTTATTTGCCCGGGGAATGGCAGGCCTAGCCATCAGAAGTAAACGCGTATCCATCTCTTTTTTGAATTTTCGTTGAGTTTTAATTGACATCGTTAGCAAAATCTCTATAATGCGGACTTCGTTTTTTGCGGGAATAGCTCAGTTGGTAGAGCGATACCTTGCCAAGGTATAGGTCGAGAGTTCGAGTCTCTTTTCCCGCTCCATATTTGTTGGGAAAGCTTCATGCTTTCCCATAATTTTTTGTACTATAGTTTTTGTCTTTATGGCGCGATAGCAAAGCGGTTATGCACCGGATTGCAAATCCGTGTAGGTCGGTTCGACTCCGGCTCGCGCCTCCATCATGTGTCAATACATTACTGTTATTTCTTGATGTGTTGCTTTAAATGTGCAGCTGTTTATTCGCGCACCATCAGTGTTGAATTTATCCGCAAATCTTCCGTGATATAAAATTGCAATCGGCTTTAATTCTGTCTGCATGTTAATTTCTTGTCCCGGCCAATAAAATTAATATTATTGCGATCGCCGCAGGCAGTGCCTGGATGTATATGATCCTGCGATTTACAGTCAGCGCTCCGAATATCCCCGCAACTACCACACACAAAAGAAAAAATATTTTGATTGAGCCATCATCGGTTCCAAGAACCAGGCCCCAGATGAGTCCGGCTGCAAGAAATCCATTGTAGAGCCCCTGGTTCGCTGCAAGTAATTTGGATGTTTTTGCAAACTCGGGATTCGTTTTGAATGTACGCATACCCAAAGGTTTATCCCAGAAATACATCTCCAGGACCATAAAATAAAGGTGTAGTAGCGCTACCAGAGCAACCATTGCATGCGCAAGGATAATCATTGTGTGCCTTCCTGAAGTAAGGTTAAAAAGTGGGGGCAGATTTGGCTAAGCCTGTTTGCCGCGGAAATATAAACCCTTTTCAGGATGCCATACAAAACCCTTGATATGGGTTATTTGACCATTGTACTAAAGTTTTGCCAGATCCATTTTGGAATAAAAGAATAATCAGGAGCAGGCAAAACCCATATTTCAGGTGTAAGATCGTGATATCTTTTTTACGAGTCGTCATGATGAATAAAAAACGTCCCAAGCATCTCGCACTGCACAAGATAAAGCTGCCTTTGCCCGGCTTCGTCTCCATTCTTCATCGAGTCAGCGGTGTATTCCTGTTTTTCGCACTCCCTCTGTTTTTATGGATGCTGCAGGCGAGCACGCGTTCCATTGAGACTTACACCCAGTTAGTCGAGATTCTCAAATATCCTTTAAGTAAACTCGTTCTGCTCGGATTGCTATGGTCGTTGTTACATCATTTTTTTGCGGGGATTCGGTATTTGGCCCTCGATCTGCATCTGATCTCCAGCTTGGCCCGTGCCCGTTCCAGCAGCCAAGGAGTAATGGGCGTCAGTTTGCTGTTAACGGTTTTGATAGGAGTGCGCTGGATATGGTAAACCGGATAGTGACTGGAGCCCATTACGGGCTGAGAGACTGGCTTATACAGCGTATAACTGCCGTGGTGATGGTGCTGTATATCCTGACCCTGGTGGGATATTTATTGATACAACCGGTGCTTGACTACAACAGCTGGACCCTGCTTTTTTCAAGTAATCCGGTCCGCAGCTTTTCTTTGCTTTTTCTACTCTGTGTCTTTTATCACGCATGGATAGGCGTGCGTGACATCGTGATGGACTACGTGAACCCAGCCTTAATCCGCTTGTTCATTCATGTGATGGTCATATTAACAATGTTGCTGTATGTGATCTGGTCAGTACTAATTTTGTGGGGAATCTAATGACAGTGGCAAAACGGACATTTGATGTGGTAGTGGTCGGTGCCGGCGGTGCGGGTATGCGCGCAGCATTGGCCCTGTCTGAAGCAGGGCTGAAGGTGGCCGTGCTGTCAAAAGTATTTCCCACTCGCTCGCACACCGTGGCGGCGCAGGGTGGCATTGCGGCCTCACTGGGCAATATCAATGAGGATAACTGGCACTGGCACATGTACGACACAGTGAAGGGGTCAGATTACCTGGGCGACCAGGATGCCATCGAATACATGTGTCGAAATGCGGCCGAGGTGGTGTACGAACTGGAGCACTACGGTATGCCATTCGACCGCCTGGACAATGGCAAAATTTACCAGCGCCCGTTCGGCGGACATATGCAAGACTACGGCAAGACCACCGTGCCACGTGCCTGTGCGGCGGCGGATCGCACCGGTCATGCCCTGTTGCACACGCTGTATCAGCAGAATGTTAAAGCCAATACCAACTTTTTTGTTGAGTGGATGGCGCTGGACTTAATCCGCGACGAGGACGGCGATGTGCTGGGTGTCACCGCCATGGAAATTGAAACTGGTGAAGTGATGATTTTGCAGGCACGCGCGACTTTGTTTGCCACCGGCGGTGCCGGGCGCATCTTTGCTGCCAGCACCAACGCCTTTATCAACACCGGCGACGGACTGGGTATGGCAGCGCGTGCTGGCATCCCCCTGGAAGATATGGAATTCTTTCAGTTCCATCCCACCGGTGTACATGGCGCCGGTGTGCTAATAACCGAAGGCGTCCGCGGCGAGGGCGGCTATCTGGTGAACAGGGATGGCGAACGTTTTATGCCGCGCTATGCACCCAACGCGAAAGATCTGGCAAGCCGTGATGTGGTGTCGCGCGCAATGGCCACGGAAATAAAGGAGGGCCGTGGCTGCGGGCCCAATGGAGATCACGTGCTGCTGAAGCTGGATCATCTGGGTGAGGATGTGATCAAACATCGCCTGCCGGGCATCCGCGAGATTTCGCTCAAATTTGCCCATGTCGATCCGGCGCGAGCCCCTATACCGGTAGTACCAACCGCTCATTACATGATGGGCGGCATTCCTACCAATCATCACGGGCAGGTAGTTGCTCCCTATAAAACCGGCCCGGAAGAAGTGGTGCAGGGGTTTTATGCAGTAGGAGAGTGCGCCTGTGTATCGGTACATGGTGCCAACCGTCTGGGCTGTAATTCCCTGTTGGATCTGATTGTGTTCGGGCGTGCAGCAGCCCGACAAATTATCGAAGATTTGCAGCGTAATCCGCATCACAAGCCCTTGCCTGCTGACGCTGCGGATCGTCCATTGGCACGCCTGGCAAGGTTTGACACGCAAATGGAAGGAGAAAGTGTTTCGGAGGTGGGCGCTGCGATGCGTAAGGTGATGCAAACCCATTGCGGCGTATTCCGTTTCCCCGATTTACTCGCTGAAGGGGTAAAACAGATACAGGCTGTTGCTTTACGTGCAAAAAATACCATTATCAAGGACAAGAGCAAAGTGTTTAACACTGCCCGTGTAGAAGCGCTGGAATTGGATAACCTGATTGAAGTGGCACAGGCCACGATGCATGCCGCCGCAGCCCGTGAAGAAAGCCGTGGTGCTCATGCGCGTGAAGATTTCCCGGATCGTGACGATAAGAAGTGGCTGAAGCATTCGCTGTATTTCAGCGATGAGCATCGGCTCGATTACAAACCGGTACGCCTGAAACCGCTGACTGTTGAATCATTCCCGCTTAAGGCAAGAGTTTATTAAGGGTGAGCCATGAAATTTAGTTACGGCCGCTACGCTTCACATCGGCTTTGCCGATATGAGCCTGCACTGAAACTCAGTGTCTTTAAGTTTATTGAAGGAAGTTAGCTATGACGCCACTTCGTTTTAAAATCTACCGCTACAATCCTGAAACAGACTCGGCTCCCTATATGCAGGACTACGAATTGCCGGTCGACGCCGGCAATATGATGTTGCTGGATGCTCTGGTGATGATCAAGGCTGTTGACGACAGCCTGAGCTTGCGCAAATCCTGCCGCGAGGGTGTGTGCGGGTCGGATGCGATGAATATCAATGGCCGCAATGGGTTAGCCTGTGTTACCCCGTTAACAGGGCTGAAGCAGCCCATAACGTTGCGGCCGTTGCCCGGCTTGCCGGTAATACGCGACCTGATCGTGGATATGACGCAGTTTTTCAAGCAGTATCATTCGATCAAACCCTATCTGGTCAACAACGATCCGCCGCCTGAAACCGAGCGTCTGCAATCCCCGCAAGACCGGGCCGAGCTGGATGGATTGTACGAGTGCATATTGTGTGGCTGCTGCACCACGGCATGCCCGTCGTTCTGGTGGAATCCGGACAAGTTTGTCGGTCCTGCCGGTTTGTTGCAGGCCTATCGTTTTCTTGCCGATACCCGCGATCAGGCTACGGCCGAACGTCTGGATAACCTCGAAGATCCCTACCGTTTATTCCGCTGTCACTCCATTATGAATTGCGTGGATGTTTGCCCCAAAGAATTAAACCCGACCGAGGCAATCGGAAAAATTAAAGATTTGATGATCAAGCGTACAGTATGATAATAAGCAATGCTCAGGTTGATTCCGTCTCTATGGAAAGAATACGTTGGCGCTGTAGACGTGGCTTATTAGAGCTGGATATTGTGCTGGGACGATTTATTGCTCATTATGCTAGTCTCGACACGCAGCAAAAAATTGTGTTCGACAGTCTGCTGGATCTGCCCGATACGAGTTTGTGGGATATGATTAGCGGCAAGTTGGCGGCATTTGATGAAGATCAACATAAGCTTCTGGAATTGATAAATAAGGCCTGACAGGCTAACTTTAAACTTAAAAACGGGGTCTGCCATGGAAAATAAACGGGTCGCAACGCTGACATTGGACGATGGACGAAGTGTTGAGTTGCCTATCTTGTCAGGCACCCTGGGCACAGATGTGCTGGATCTGCACAATTTGGCCAAACTCGGCATGTTCACCTATGACCCCGCGTTCTTTTCTACCGCGAGCTGCTCTTCCAAAATTACTTTTATTGATGGCGACGCCGGGCTCTTGTATTACCGGGGTTATCCGATTGAGCAGTTGGCCGAAAAATCAAGCTTTCTGGAAGTATGTTATTTACTCTTGCATGGCGAATTGCCGAATGCTGCACAGAGCGCAGATTTTGACTATGTTGTAAAACACCACACCATGGTGCATGACCAGTTGGCTAGGTTCTTCAACGGCTTTCGTCGCGATGCACATCCGATGGCGGTAATGGTCGGCGTGGTGGGGGCGCTGTCAGCCTTCTATCATGATTCGCTCGATATTACTAATCCGGAACACCGTGAAATCTCGGCCTTGCGACTGATTGCAAAGGTGCCGACCATCGCTGCGATGACTTACAAGTACAGCATAGGCGAACCGTTTATGTATCCAAAAAACAAGTTCAGCTATGTTGAAAACTTCATGTATATGATGTTTGCCACGCCCACTGAAGACTATGTTCCCAACCCCAAGCTGGTGCGCGCGCTGGAGCGGATTTTCATACTGCATGCCGATCACGAGCAAAATGCATCCACTTCTACTGTAAGGCTGGCGGGCTCTAGCGGCGCCAATCCGTTTGCCTGCGTGGCGTCCGGAATTGCTGCCTTATGGGGCCCCGCTCATGGTGGTGCTAACGAAGCCGTGCTGAAAATGCTGGAGGAAATCGGCGATGTATCGCATGTGGAAGATTTCATGAAGGGCGTGAAGGACAAGAAATATCGATTGATGGGGTTTGGTCACCGTGTATACAAGAATATGGATCCGCGTGCTTCGGTAATGCGCGATACCTGTTACGAAGTTCTCAAGGAACTGAAGCTGGAAGACGACCCCATGTTCAAGATGGCCCTTGCGCTGGAGCAGATTGCCTTGAAGGATACCTATTTCATCGAGCGCAAACTGTATCCTAATGTCGATTTTTATTCCGGTATTGTGTTGCGCGCTTTGGGTATACCAACCAATATGTTCACGGTGAACTTTGCCGTTGCCCGCACCATAGGCTGGGTTTCACAGTGGAATGAAATGATAGCCGATACAGACCGCAAAATCGGCCGGCCCCGCCAGCTGTATACAGGGGCGACCAAGCGCGACTATGTGGCAATGAAAAAACGTTAACAACTTTAATGTCACCGCAGGCTGAAAAAAAATGGGTAACGGCTGAGGATCTAAATGCGGTCAGCCGCCATACTATATTGCAAACGCTGGATATCAAGGTGGAAGAGTTCAGCGAACATACCATTATTTTAACCATGCCTATCAGCGACGCAACCCGTCAACCCTACGGACTTCTGCATGGCGGTGTAAGTATGGTGCTGGCTGAAACTGCCGCGAGCTTTCATGCGTGTTGGGGTGTGGACCTCAATGAAAAGGCACCCGTCGGCATAGAGATAAACGGCTCGCATTTGAACTCGGCCGACAGTGGTAATGTGCGTGCAGTGGCAAAAGTGCTGCGCAAGTCTGCGTCCCTGATCGTGCATCAAATAGAAATTACCCATGTGGAAACTGGGCGCTTGCTGTGCGTCAGCAGGGTAACCAACTTTTATAAAAAACTCAGGCATAAACCTGTAGCGAATTGACTAAAAATGCAGGCTGAAACAGGAAAATAATAATGGCATCTTTAATGGAAATCATGCAGGCTAATTCGCTGTTGTCGGGCGCTAATGCGGCATTCGTTGAAGAGGTATATGAAGCGTATTTGGCCAACCCCAGCTCTGTCGCGCCGGAGTGGCGTGCCTATTTCGATGCTTTGCCGCCCGGCAAAGTGGCTCATGATGTGGCGCATAGCCCCGTGCAGCGGGCTTTTGCAGCCTTGCCAAAGCGTGTGCAAAATATTGATGCAGCCGATGTAAGTATGGAGCGCAAACAGGTTGCCGTGCTGCAGATGATTAATGCACACCGTTTTTTGGGTGTGCGTATCGCCGATCTCGATCCACTTGCCCGTCATGCCAAGCAGGAGGTACCCGAACTCACCCTTGCATATTACGGCTTGAGTGACGCGGATATGGACACCACCTTTGAGACTGGATCCCTGGTGGCTGCTCAACGACTGACTCTGCGTGAAATAGTGCAGTTGCTGCGACAGACCTACTGCAGCAGTATCGGTGCAGAATATATGTATATCAGCGACGTCCAGCAAAAGCGCTGGATACAGCAAAGACTGGAAGGCAGCCGCGGGGTGGGCGATTATGATGTTGCCAAGCGGCGAAAAATTCTGCAGAGACTGACAGCGGCAGAAACGCTGGAGCGGTATTTGCACACCAAATTTGTCGGGCAAAAACGCTTTTCGCTTGAGGGCGGCGAAACATTAATCCCGCTGCTTGATCATCTATTGCAGCGTGCCGGTGCACAGGGGGTGGCAGAAACGGTAATAGGCATGGCCCACCGCGGTCGTTTAAATGTGCTCGTCAATATTCTGGGCAAAATGCCTTCAATGCTGTTTGCCGAATTTGAGGGCATACACGCCGAGCACCTGACCTCGGGTGACGTTAAATACCATAACGGATTCTCTTCAGAAATTGTGCTGCCGGAAGGATCCATGCACGTTACACTGGCATTTAATCCGTCGCATCTTGAAATTGTTAGCCCGGTGGTGGAAGGCTCTGTGCGCGCACGCCAGCACACCCGTGGCGATCACGATGGCAGCAAGGTATTGCCGGTGATACTGCACGGCGACTCTGCTTTTACCGGGCAGGGCGTGGTGATGGAAACATTCAACTTGTCGCAGACCCGGGGCTACGCCACCGGCGGCAGTGTGCATATCATCATCAACAACCAGATCGGATTTACCACCTCGGATGTGCGTGACATACGTTCATCAACCCACTGCACCGATGTGGCGAAGATGGTGGAAGCACCAATTTTCCATGTGAATGCAGATGATCCAGAAGCGGTTCTGTTGATAACGGAAATTGCGCTGGATTACCGCATGACATTCGGCCGGGATGTAGTGATAGATCTCGTGTGTTTCCGCAAGCTGGGCCATAACGAGCAGGATGAACCGCTGGTTACTCAACCCTTCATGTATCGCTACATCAACAAGCATCCGGGCATGCGCGCCCTGTATGCAAAGCGCCTGGTGGAAGAGGGCGTGATTGAGGCAGTGGAACCCGATGCTATGATCGCGGCATACCGCAAGGCGATGGATGATGGACTTAGTCCGGTGGAGACTGTAAGCGGTAATCCCAAACGTTCACATGCCGCCCGCTGGTCAAAATTCAGCCTGGATGCAAAATGGGATGTACCCGTAAATACTTCGGTGTCGCGTGAACGCCTGCAATTTTTGTCTGAGCGCTTGACCACGGTGCCGGAGGATTTCAAGCTGCACCCGCGCGTAGAAAAAATTATGGAAGACAGGCGCGCGATGGGCAAGGGCGAGTTGTCGCTGGATTGGGGTATGGCAGAAAATCTGGCCTATGCAACGCTGCTTACTGAAGGCTATCCGGTGCGGTTGTCGGGACAGGATTGCGGCAGGGGCACTTTCTTTCACCGCCATGCCGTATTGCATGACCAGAACCGAACCGTCTGGGACAAAGGCTTGTACGTGCCGTTGCGCAATTTACAGCCGGAGCAGTCGGATGTAGTGGTTATCGACTCCACTCTGTCGGAAGAAGCAGTGCTGGCCTATGAATATGGTTACGCCACTGCCGAGCCGGATTCTCTGGTTATATGGGAAGCGCAGTTTGGCGATTTTGCCAATGGCGCACAGGTGGTGATCGACCAATTTATTACCTCGGGTGAAGCCAAGTGGGGGCGACTGTGCGGTCTGGTGATGCTGTTGCCGCATGGTTATGAGGGTCAGGGGGCAGAACATTCATCGGGTCGCATCGAGCGTTATCTTCAGTTATGTGCCGACTATAATATTCAGGTGTGTGTTCCATCTACTTCAGCGCAGATGTTCCATTTGTTGAGACGCCAGATGCTGCGCCCATATCGCAAGCCGCTAATCGTGTTTACGCCCAAGAGCTTGTTGCGCAGCAAGGATGCGGCATCCCCGCTTAAGTGGTTGGTTGAGGGTTCTTTCCAGCCGATATTGAGTGAAGCCGACAAGCTGGATGCCAAAAAAATACGCCGCATCATCGTGTGCAGTGGCAAGGTATATTACGACCTGATTGCGGTGCGCAGAGAACGCGGCATAGAGGATATGGTGATTATTCGTCTGGAGCAGCTGTATCCATTCCCCCACCAGATATTCGAGGAGCAGGTTGCCAAGTATCCCAATGCGACTGAAATATTGTGGTGCCAGGAGGAACCCGGTAACCAGGGTGCCTGGCATCGCATCCAGCACTACCTGCTGCGCCACATACGCGCTGGCATGCATTTGGCTTATGCATTGCGACCTTCCTCGGCCGCACCTGCAGCTGGCTATCTGTCAGTGCATAACGAGCAGCAAAAAGCCGTGGTAAATGCTGCATTCAGAGACAACCTCAATAATACAAACAAGCCTGGAGCCAAACACCATGAAAATTGAAGTGAAAGTGCCGCAACTCTCAGAATCCGTTTCCGAGGCATCTTTGTTAACGTGGAACAAGCAGATAGGCGAGGCCGTGATGGAAGGGGAAAGTCTGATCGACGTTGAAACAGATAAAGTGGTGCTGGAACTCCCTGCAATTAAATCTGGCGTACTGGTTAAAATCCTTAAGCAGAACGGCGAAAAAGTCAGCAGCGGAGAAGTGATTGCAATGCTGGATACAGAGGCGAAACCAACTGCAGCGAGCGCAGTAGCGCCAGCTGCAGCTGAAAAAGTGCTTGCAGCAGAGGCTGCGGTGATGCCTGCCGCGAAAAAAATCGCAGCTGAAAGAAATATCGATACAGCAACGATTAGTGGCAGCGGCCGCGGCGGGCGGGTGACCAAAGAAGACGTATTAAATACAGCAGAAAAATCCGCCGCAGCAATGGCGAAAATTCCGCAACCACAAGCCGGTGGGCGCATAGAACAGCGCGTGCCGATGACACGCATACGCCAGCGCATCGCCGAACGACTGCTGCAATCGCAACAACAGGCCGCCATTCTCACCACCTTCAATGAAGTCAACATGCAGCCGGTGATCGAGCTGCGCAACCGCTACAAGGATGCGTTTGAAAAAAAGCACGGCGTGAAGCTGGGTTTCACCTCCTTCTTCGTTAAGGCCACTTTGCTTGCGCTGCAGAAGTTTCCCATCGTCAATGCCTCGGTAGACGGCAGCGACATTGTCTATCACGGCTATTATGACATTGGCGTTGCCATCGGCAGCGAGCGCGGCCTGGTCGTGCCGATTATTCGCGATGCCGATAAATTGTCGATCGCCGATATCGAAAAACAGATTGCCGATTTTGCCGCACGTGCAAAAGACGGCAAGCTCACGATGGAAGAACTTACCGGTGGTACTTTCTCTATCACCAACGGTGGCGTATTCGGCTCGATGCTCTCCACCCCCATCATCAACCCGCCGCAGAGCGCCATCCTCGGAATCCATGCGACCAAAGACAGGCCTGTCGCCGAGAACGGGCAGGTCGTCATCCGCCCGATGAACTACCTTGCGGTGTCTTACGATCATCGCATCATTGATGGCCGAGAAGCCGTGCAATTTCTCGGCACCATCAAGGAAGCACTCGAATATCCTGGGCGGATATTGCTGGACTTGTAGTTAAGGGAGAATGCCATGGCTGAGTTTGATGTTGTCGTAATAGGCGCAGGTCCCGGCGGTTATGTGGCGGCGATACGCTGCGCGCAACTGGGAATGAAGGTTGTCTGTGTAGATGACTGGAAATATCCTCAGGGCAAGCCTAGCCTGGGTGGCACCTGTTTGAACGTGGGCTGCATTCCCTCCAAGGCCTTGCTGGAATCTTCTGAAATCTATGAACGTATTAACCATGATTACGAAGTTCATGGCATCACTGTTAAAGGTGCGCAAATTGATGTAGCGAAAATGCTGGCACGCAAGGACAAAATCGTCAGCGACTTTACCTCCGGCATAGGTTCACTATTTAAAAAAAATAAAGTTACTTCGATACAGGGTCATGCTTCGTTTATCGGTCGTGAGAAAGCAACATGGCGAATTGCGGTGACCGGGAGTGATGAGCTGCGCGCAAAGCATGTCATTATCGCTACCGGCTCTACCCCGCGCGTGTTGCCGCAGACTCCCCTCGATGGCGTACGTATTGTTGACAACAGCGGCGCGCTGGCCTTTGCTAAGGTACCAAAACGACTTGCCATTATTGGTGCAGGTGTTATCGGACTGGAGCTGGGCAGTGTGTGGCGCAGGCTGGGCAGCGATGTGACGATATTGGAAGCCGCACCCGCATTCATGCCCGCAGCAGATGATCAAATTGCCAAAGAGGCATTGCGCGCATTTGGCAAGCAAGGGCTGAAGATTCATCTCGGCGTGCAGATTGATAAAGCTACTCAGAGCAAAATGGAAGTGATTATTTCCTGGAAAAATGCGCAGGGGGTGGCACAGGAATTACTTGCCGACCAGCTGATTGTGGCAGTAGGCCGCGTGCCGAATACCCTGGGCCTGGGTGCCACTGAGGCAGGCTTGAAACTGGATGCAGCGGGGCGAATTGAGGTGGATGAACATTGCCGCAGCAGCTTGCCGAATGTGTATGCAGTGGGCGACGTGGTGCGCGGGCCGATGCTGGCGCACAAGGCCTCGGAAGAGGGCGTGATGGTGGCAGAAATTATTGCCGGTCAGGCCGGCCACTGTGATTTGAATCTGGTGCCATGGGTGATGTATGCCTCACCCGAAATAGCCTGGGTGGGCAAAACCGAGCAGCAGTTAAAGAAAGACGGTGTGGCCTACAAAGCAGGCCAGTTCCCGTTTATGGCCAATGGCCGTGCGCGTGCTTTGGGCGACACGATGGGATTTGTAAAGATACTTGCCGATGCAGCCAGCGACCGCATTCTTGGCGTCCATATCATAGGTGCAATGGCATCCGAGCTGGTACAGCAGGCAGTATTGGCCATGTCATTTTCAGCCAGCAGTGAAGATCTCGCGCGCACCATCCATGCGCATCCTTCCTTGTCCGAAGTTATTCACGAAGCCGCACTGGCTGTGGATAAGCGCACCATTCATATTTAATGAGATCAACCCATATGAGTTTTCGTGCTTACCGTATTTTTAAGGATGACGATCATGTTGTTAGTCGTTTTGTTAACCTGACCCTGGATGATCTTGACCCTGGTCAGGTAGTCATCCGTGCAGCCTATTCAAGTGTGAACTACAAGGATGCGCTGGCGGCAACCGGTGCGGGCAAGATCATCAGGCGCTTCCCCTGTGTGGGTGGTATCGATGTGGCAGGTGTGGTGGAAAGCTCCGAGGATGCGCGCTTCAAGCAGGGTGACAAGGTGTTGGTCACCGGCTACGGTATGGGTGTGTCACACGATGGTGGCTATGCCGAATTAGTCCGTGTGCCTGCCGACTGGGTCGTCCACTTGCCTGCGAAACTGTTGATGTATGACGCGATGGCACTGGGTACGGCAGGATTCACCGCCGCGCTGTCGATTCACCGTTTGCAGCAGAACGATGTCAAACCGGAAAATGGCAAGGTGGTGGTGACGGGGGCAACAGGTGGCGTGGGTAGCCTGGCGATCTGCATGTTGAAGAATCTCGGTTATCACGTGGTGGCAATAACCGGCAAAGCCAGTGAGCACGAATATCTGTTATCCCTGGGTGCCAACGAAGTGATTTCGAGAAATACAATAGATACGAATGGCACCCTTCCAATGGAAAGAGCTCAATGGGCAGCTGCGCTGGATTCAGTCGGAGGCCAAACTTTAGCCTGGCTGACTCGCACCATGCAACAGAATGGCGTGATAGCGAGCTTTGGCAATGCGGGAGGAATCGAACTGCACACAACCGTCCTGCCTTTTATACTGCGTGGCGTGCGCCTGATCGGCATCGATTCAGCTGCTACAGCAATGCCATTACGTCAGGAAATATGGCGCAAATTGGCCAATGAATTGCTGCCGCAACAGCTGGACCTGCTCTCACACACTGTTCCTATCGAACAGTTGCCGGACATTTTCCCTAAATTGCTGCATGGTGAATCGCGAGGTCGTGCCGTAATAAAAATTGCTGATTGATTCCGGCTGGCATAATTTTTGTCGCGTGCTATAATCGCGCCCCCGGAAATACGCGGGCGAAAGTGGCGGAATTGGTAGACGCACTGGATTTAGGTTCCAGCGCCTCGCGGCGTGAGAGTTCGAGTCTCTCCTTTCGCACCAAGGGTTAAATGAGTGGCACAAGCTAAAGTAGGTGTTATGCAAGCTGAAAGCCCCAAAAATTACTGCAATAAATCTCGCTATCGAGATTTAAAATAGAGCCGACTCATCACTTAGTCGGCTTTATTACATTTGTAACCATAACTTCTGTAATTCATACTCAAACACACTCCAAAAATAATCATTTAAAAGGCAGGAAACGAGTAAAATTTCCGCTTGATCAACCCGGTCTAATGCACGCCAATAAGCGTCAATGCATATATAAAAAAATGGAAAGCAAAAACGATACATTCCGGCATCGCTTCGAGATGAAGCAACTCCTGGGCAGGGGTTCAAGCGGGGAGGTGCATCTGGCTTTTGATACTTATGCGCAGCGTGATGTTGCGATCAAGATGACTCGATCGAATTTATTTGATGATCCCGTCGCTGGCAACCGCAATCGCAAGATGTGGCTCAATGAAACGCGTTTGGCCGGCAAACTTCAGCATCCCTTTATTGTGCAGATATATGAGGCCGGTTCCACCGATGAATTCAATTATATCGTGATGGAGTACATGGCCGGTGGCAGCCTTAAACAATTTACTGCGCCTGATAAATTACTGCCGATCAACAGGTTAATCGATATCCTTTATAAGGTATGTAATGCGCTTGATTTTGCCACCAAGATGGGCGTTTTGCATCGCGACATCAAGCCGGCCAATGTTTTGCTCGGCGCTGATGGTGAAGTGAAAATAACTGATTTTGGCGCGGCTTTCAGCGCCGAATCAGACCTGACTCAGGTGGACATGGTAGGCACCCTGCCTTTCGTTGCTCCGGAGCACTTCAGGAAGGCGTTGCCTTCGCAGCAAAATGATATTTATGCGGTAGGTGTGATGGCCTATCAACTGCTGACTGGACGATATCCTTTTAGTGCCAAGTCGACCGAGGATCTTATTTATCAGAAGCTCAATGAAGAGGTCATGACACTGGAGAGCTGGCGCAACGACATCCCCCAGGCCTTGCGTTTCGCCGTGCATCGTGCGATGCATCCTGACCGGGATTTGCGTTATACCACCTGGAGGGCTTTTTTTGATGATTTGGTGGCGGCATTGCCACAAATCACTATTCCGGAAGATTCGCGTTTCGACAGTACCCGGTTCAACTTTATGCGCAAGTTCAAATTTTTTGCCGATTTTTCTGATACGGAAATATGGGAAACCCTCGATATAAGCCGTTCACTCACGATGGGCACGGGGAAGACTATTATTGAGGAAGGAAATATAGGAAATAATTTATTTATTATCATCAGCGGTGAGGTTGTGGTGAGCAAAAACGGCAAAGAGATAAATCGCATGGGAGTGGGAAATTGTTTTGGTGAAATTGGCTACCTGGATGAAGTGAAACATTTGCGTTCATCTTCGGTCACCGCAACCACTGCCCTGGAGTTAATCGAGATAGAAGGAAAGTCTTTGCGGCGTGCGAGTGATGGGCTGCAATCCAGGTTTTCCAGGGCGCTGCTGACACTCATGGTGGCGCAAATGAGAAATGCAGACCAGTTGATTTTTTCGATGATGGGTATCGAGTAAATCGCGCCATTATTCCAATATGCCCAATTCTTCAGCTTCAAAAACCCTTCTAGATGTATTTGGCTATACTGCTTTTCGCGGTGAACAGCGGGCGATCGTTGAGCATGTGGTGGCGGGTGGAGATGCCCTGGTGCTGATGCCTACCGGCGGCGGCAAGTCATTGTGCTACCAGTTGCCGGCGCTTTTGCGGCAGGGAGTTGGTATAGTCGTGTCCCCGCTTATTGCACTGATGCAGGACCAGGTTGATGCCCTTGGCCAATTGGGCGTACAAGCCGCATTTCTGAATTCAAGTCTGGACGCAACTGCGGCGCGGGAAGTGTACAGCCGCTTGTATCGGGGTGAATTAAAGCTGCTGTATGTCGCCCCTGAACGTTTGATGCAGGACAGTTTTCTTGAATTGCTGGACAGCCTGCAAAACGAGAATGTCCTCGCATTGTTCGCCATTGACGAGGCCCATTGCGTATCGCAATGGGGTCATGATTTTCGTCCCGAATACCGTGCACTGACGGTACTGCATAAACGCTTCCCCGAAATTCCGCGCATTGCACTCACCGCCACTGCAGATGCACCGACACGTGCAGAAATTGTTGAACGTCTGGCGCTTGAAGATGCGCGGCATTTTGTCGCGAGTTTTGACCGCCCAAATATCCGCTACCGTGTTACACAGAAAGCCAATGCGCGGCAACAGTTGCAGGCGTTTCTCGATACCGAACACGCCAATGATGCCGGTATCGTCTATTGTCTGTCGCGCAAAAAAGTGGATGAAACAGCGGCATGGCTGCAGGAACACGGTTGGGATGCTTTGCCATATCACGCGGGTCTGGATGCGGCTACGCGCAATAAAAATCAGCGCAGATTTCTGCTGGAAGAGGGTGTGGTAATGGTGGCTACAGTGGCTTTTGGCATGGGCATAGACAAGCCCAATGTGCGCTTTGTAGCCCACCTTGATTTACCCAAGAGTATGGAAGGCTATTATCAGGAAACCGGCCGCGCGGGCCGTGACGGCTTGCCTGCCAATGCATGGATGGCTTATGGCCTGGGCGATGTGGTGTCGATGCGCAAGATGCTCGATTCCGGTGATGCGCCCGAAGAGCGCAAACGCGTTGAAAGACAGAAGCTGGATGCCTTGCTGGGTTTCTGTGAGTCTACCGAGTGCCGCCATCAAACCTTGTTGCGTTATTTTGGCGAAGAGCATCCCGGTGCATGTGCGCAGTGTGACAATTGCCTGGAGCCGGTGGATACCTGGGATGCCAGCGAGGCTGCGCGCATGGCGCTGTCCTGCGTTTATCGCAGCGGCCAGCGTTTCGGGGTGGGGCATCTGGTGGATATACTGATGGGCAAGACAACTCCGCAAGTTGAAAAATTTCAGCATCAGCAACTTTCCACCTTCGGTATCGGCAAGGCTCTTGGTCAAGCGCAATGGAGCAGCGTTTACCGGCAACTGGTGGCTGCAGGATTGCTGCAAGTCGAGATGGAAGCATACGGTGGCCTCAGCTTGACCGAAGAGGCGCGCCCCATACTGCGCGGTGAACACGAAGTATGGCTGCGCCGCGATGCAGAGCCAGCCAAGCGAACTGGTAACTCGGCCCGCAAGGGCAGTAAAGCCGAGCAGGGAGCCCGCGCACGCGAAGCCTTTGCCGGCGCCAACGAAGATCCTTTATGGCTGGCGCTCAAAGCAAAACGCATGGAACTGGCCCGTGAGCAGGGCGTGCCGCCCTATGTCATTTTTCATGACAGTACTTTGCTGGAAATACTTAAGCAACGTCCGGGCAGCCTGACAGAATTGGGCAAAATAAGCGGCGTGGGGCAGGCCAAGTTAACGCGCTATGGCAATGACTTCTTAAAGGTGGTTGAAGATGTAGTCTAGGTTGGCAACGGATAGTTATATCCTTAAATATACTTTTTATGCATTATATTGATTAGAAAGTCACTGTATAATGGTAAAGTAGGTGAGCGTGAACGAAGTTTCTAGTAGCATAATTGTTTTTCTGCTATTTGATGCAGGAGAGACAGTTGACGAAGAGTGCAGTTTTAAACAATATTCAGCCCAACATTTAAGTTGGGCATTTTTCCAGCCCAGGGCTGGATTATTTGATAGAGGAGAAGCTACATGCGTATAGGAATTCCTGCGGAAACGCGCGCAGGTGAAACTCGTGTTGCTGCAACACCGGAAACGGTAAAAAAGATGCTGGTAACCGGCCACAGCATCATGGTGGAAAAGGGTGCGGGTGCTGGCGCGAGTATTCCCGACGCAGAGTTTCAGGCTGCAGGGGCGACTCTGGTCAGTGGCGCTGACTTGTATGCCAAATCCGAGATCGTGCTCAAAGTGAAGGCACCGACTTCAGAAGAGTTATCCAAACTACCCGCGAAAAGCGTGCTGATCGGTTTGCTTTCGCCCTATCAGGCCGATCTGGTTGCGGCGTATGCCAAACAGGGTATCACCGCCTTCGCCATGGAAAAATTGCCACGCACTTCGCGTGCACAGGCGATGGATGTACTTTCTTCGCAGGCCAATATCGCCGGTTACAAGGCGGTTATGATGGGCGCGAACCTGTATAAACGTTTTATGCCGATGCTGATGACTGCTGCGGGTACGGTAAAAGCCGCACGTGTGGTCATTCTCGGTGTAGGTGTGGCGGGGTTGCAGGCTATCGCTACCGCCAAGCGGCTGGGTGCGATTATCGAAGCGTCAGATGTGCGCCCTGCAGCAAAAGAACAGGTTGAATCGCTGGGTGCAAAGTTCATCGACGTTGCGTTTGAAACGGACGAAGAGCGCGAAGCAGCTGTCGGCGTGGGCGGTTATGCGCGTGCTATGCCGGCAAGCTGGATGGAGCGTCAAAAAGTTGAAGTTGCCAAGCGTGTCGCGTTGGCAGACATTGTGATTACCACTGCGCTGATCCCCGGCAGACCTGCCCCTGTGCTGGTAACCGAGGAAATGGTTAAGTCGATGAAGCCGGGTTCGGTGATTGTGGATATGGCGGTTGAGGCGGGGGGTAACTGCCCCTTGTCCGAGTGCGGCAAGACCGTGGTCAAGCATGGTGTCACGCTTTGTGGTGAGGACAACCTGCCTGCCCTGGTGGCGGCTGATGCAAGTGCGTTGTATGCGCGTAACCTGCTTAACTTCCTTAACCTGCTGTGCGATCCGAAACAAGGTGGCGCGATCAATATCAACCGCGATGATGACATTATCGCGGGCTCGCTGATAGCAATCGACGGCACAGTTGTTGCCAAATAATTGGAGAATTGAGATGAGTGTAGTAGATCCTTTAGTTACCAATCTGACCGTGTTCGTTCTGTCCATCGTCGTGGGTTACCACGTGGTGTGGAATGTAACTCCCGCTTTGCATACACCCTTGATGGCGGTGACCAATGCGATTTCCGGCATTATTATTGTTGGTGCCATGCTGGCAGCCGGTCCTGTTCAGTTGGATGTGGGAACCGTGCTGGGGTTTGTTGCAGTGACATTGGCTGCTGTGAACGTGTTCGGCGGCTTTTTGGTCACTCAACGTATGCTGGATATGTTTAAGAAGAAAGGTAAGTAAATGTCAGCCAATTCTGTTTCTTTAGCTTACCTGGTCGCTGCGCTTCTATTTATTCTGGCGCTCAAGGGCCTGAGTTCTCCAGTTTCTGCCAGACGCGGAAATATGTTTGGAATGGTGGGGATGGCAATTGCCGTGATTATCACCATGACCATCACCAGAAACTGGGCCTATATTTCCCTGGCGATCGTAGTTGGCGGCTCAGCGGGTGCACTGATTGCGCGTCGCATTCAGATGACTGCAATGCCTGAGTTGGTCGCGGCGATGCATTCTCTTGTCGGTCTGGCTGCGGTGCTGATCGCCATGTCCTCGTTCTATATTGCCCAGCATGGTGAAGCGTTGCACCTCAGTAATCGTATAGAACTGTTCATCGGCACTTTTATCGGTGCGATTACTTTTACCGGCTCCATCGTTGCCTTCGGTAAACTTTCCGGAAAATTGGGTAACAAGCCTTTAAGGTTCGGAGGACAACACTGGGTAAACCTTGCGCTGGGGCTTGTAATGATAGCTTTCGGCATTGCCTTCAGCATGTCACCAAGCTGGACACCTTTCCTGATCATGACCGCAATCGCTTTGGCATTGGGCTTCTTGCTGATCATGCCTATCGGTGGCGCCGATATGCCGGTAGTGGTGTCCATGCTGAATTCCTATTCCGGCTGGGCTGCAGCAGGTATCGGTTTTACGCTCAACAACAACATGCTGATTATTGCCGGCTCACTGGTAGGCAGCTCCGGCGCAATTCTTTCCTACATTATGTGCAAGGCGATGAACCGCGCCTTCCTCAATGTTATCCTCGGCGGCTTCGGCGGTGGCGAAGGTGTAGTTGCCGATGCGGGCGATGGCGTGCAGAAAACCTATCGCAGTGGCAGCGCTGAAGATGCCGCCTTCATGATGGGCAATGCGGACAGTGTCATTATTGTTCCCGGTTACGGCCTGGCCGTAGCACGCGCGCAACATGCGATCAATGAAATGTCCAATATGCTCACCGAAAAAGGCATCAAGGTACGGTACGCGATTCATCCTGTGGCCGGACGTATGCCCGGCCACATGAACGTGCTGCTGGCTGAGGCAGAAGTGCCTTACGACCAGGTGGTGGAAATGGACGAGATCAACAACGAATTTGCCGATACCGACGTGGTGCTGGTGATCGGTGCCAATGACGTGGTCAACCCCGCAGCAAAAACTGACCCTCATAGCCCGATTTACGGTATGCCTATCCTGGAAGCACATAAAGCGCGAACTATTCTTATAGTAAAACGCAGCATGGCTGCAGGTTATGCCGGACTGGACAACGACCTGTTTTATCTGGACAAGAGCATGATGGTGTTTGGTGATGCGAAAAAAGTGGTGGAGGATGTGATAAAGGCTTTGCAGCACTAACTGTAATTAGCTGGTTGAAAAGGCGCCCGCGTTGCGGGCGTTTTTATTTGCGTCGGCAATTTAGGGAGGCCAGTTATTTAGCTGCAATAACATTCAGATCTGGAGCAAGTTTCGCAGATGTTGCTGGCTGAAGAATTGTCTGGTAAAAGGTCAGCATACGCCCGGCTTGCTTGCTGGCCGACCAGTCAAGCGCATAATCACGGCCCGCTACACCAAGCTCCTTACGTACAACGGATTGTCCCAGCATCCTGACGATTTTTTGGGAGAAGTCGGCTAGTTCCTCTCTGGCTATCCACACTCCCATTCCTTCCTGTAATACGTCGCGTGTACCCAGTTCTGCGGTCGAGACTACGGGTATACCCTGAGCCATGGCTTCAAGCAGCACCAGCCCCTGGGTTTCGGTGCGAGACGAGAAGATGAATATGTCTGCCGAGCGGTAACAACTGTTTAATTCGGTATGGCGATCCAGGTAGCCGATGAACATGACGTTATCAGAGAGTCCAAGCTCCCGGACTTCTTTTTCCAGGCTTTCACGGGCCGGGCCTTCGCCTGCAATAAGGAACAGCACGTCGGATATGTCTTTTCTGACTTGATCCACTACCTTCAGCAAAAAGCCAATATTTTTCTCGTGAGCGACTCGCCCGACGAAAAGCAGCACAGGCCTGTCTTGGGGAATGTTGTAATTTTTTCGGAACGCGGCGCGATCCCCCAACACGAAACTATCCGGTTCGATACCGGTCGGAATAACTTCAGCATGGGTAGCGATGCCATAACTTTTCAATATGCCAAGCATGGGGTGTGATGGCACGACCATGCCGTTCAGGCTGTTTCCCTGATGGCGTGAAAAGCGTTTCGCTAGCATGCGCATGAGCTTCTTCGGTACGATGGGGATATAGTGGTACAGATATTCTTCAAAGAAGGTGTGGTAGGTCTCAATACAGGGAATATTGAGTAAACGTGACAGTTTGGTTCCCAGGTAATGGGCTACAAACGGCGTCTGAATATGAATGATGTCATATCGCTCGCTGCGAAATTTATCAAGATGCTTCATCACCCAGCCGTAATTCATGAGCCTGTCTTCCGGGTCCAATGGCACCTTTCGGGAAGGGGCCCGCAATATGCCGGTTTCGTCCGAACTCGGGCTCAGGTAATCTGGAGCAATCAAATGGACAGTATGGCCGAGTGCACGCAGTTCATGGCGAAAGGTTTCTATCGAAGTAGAGACGCCGTTGATACGCGGGAAATAGACATCAGAGATAAACAGAATTTTCATGTTGATTCCGTGGAAAGGTTGGTTTTGTCGCTCTCAAGTGTTGATTGATCTATTGAATGTTCTGCGGCAGTATTAACACTGCCGTTCCAGTGTATCAATTCCATGCGTCCGTCCGTATGCTCAACGATGGCAGTGCAGCTATCTACCCAGTCGCCGCAATTGATGTAAATCATGCCATCGATTTCCTTGATCATGGGCCAGTGAATATGCCCGCAAATCGCGCCATCCAGATCGCGTTCGCGAGCATGGCGGATGACGGAATCTTCAAAATCGAAAATAAAGTTCACCGCCGTTTTTACTTTGCGTTTGGCATATCCTGCCAGCGACCAGTAGCCCGGACGTTTAAGCGTCCGGCGCAACCAGGATAAATAGATATTCAGACTGACAAGCAGGTTATAGGCCATATCCCCCATGATGGCGACCCACTTGTGATGCAAGGTGACCTGATCAAATTCATCGCCGTGTATCAGCAGGTAGCGGCGTCCATCCGCTGCAGTGTGTATGTATTCATGCAGCACCACGACATCACCGAACGAAGTACCGACATATTCGCGTATTGCTTCATCATGGTTGCCGGGAATAAATATCACTTTCTCACCATGCCGGGCTCGTCGCAGCATCTTTTGCACGAAGGTATTTTGCGCGGGGGGCCAATGCACACCGCCACGGCTCATCGACCATAAATCAACAATATCGCCGAGCAGGAAAATATGTTCAGATGAATATTCTTTCAGAAACTCAAGCAGGTGCTGAGCCTGGCAAGCCTTGGTGCCGAGGTGGATGTCTGACAGAAATATCGAGCGAACTTGTTGCATGATCAATTTTTATACCGATACACATACAGTGCAGGTGATGTTTGTGCAGCTGTCAATGCAGGAGTTTCAGCCTGGTGCATGCTTAAGCGATAACTGCGATGAGATTTGTATGCTGTATATGACATGGGCACATAATCGCATGGAAATATTTCACTATTGTTACAAATTTAAATTTTTTTCTAAGCTGTATTTTTTATCACATTCAAAGTTCAGGCGCATCTTCATATCTTCAGGCTTGCTATCCCTGATCTGCTCCACTAGCATGGCAGCGTTGTCTTTCAAACCAATCGCCATGCCCGCTTTGTCTGAATTAAAAGAACTCGAACAAATAATTGAGCTTGGACGAGGCAGCATCGAGGCTAATGTTGCGTGTGAAGTAAACGCGGGTAAAAATAAATTCCCGGTGTACCAATTGGCTTTGGGTAACCCTGATCCCAATCTGCCTGTCATCGGATTTTTTGGCGGAATCCATGGACTGGAACGTATCGGTACTCAGGTATTGCTGAATTTTTTGCGCGGTTTGCTCACACGTTTGGCGTGGGATAAAAGCTTGCATCATTTATTGCAGGATGTGCGACTGGTATTCATGCCATTGATAAATCCCGGGGGTATGTGGCAGTCGACACGGTGCAATCCGAACGGTGTGGATTTGATGCGCAATTCGCCGGTTGAAGCAGAAGGCAAGATTCCTTTCCTGTTGGGTGGGCACCGTATTAGCCCCCATTTACCCTGGTACCGCGGGATTGAGGGAGCCGAGATGGAAATTGAAAATCAGGCCCTGTGCCGTGTTGTGCAAAAGGAATTGCTGTCACGCGCATTTAGTATTGCTGTGGATTGCCATTCCGGATTTGGCTTGCGTGATCGGGTATGGTTTCCCCATGCGCATAGTGTGCACCCGGTTCCCCATTTGGCTGATTTCATTGCCCTGGAAGAATTGTTAGAAGAATCTTATCCCAATAACAGGTATCTGTTTGAGCCCCAAAGTCTGCAATATCGCACTCACGGTGACATATGGGATTATCTGTACTTGCAGGCGGAGCGAGATAAGAAAAAAACTTTTTTGCCGCTTACCCTGGAGATGGGTTCCTGGTTGTGGGTTAAGAAAAATCCGCGTCAACTATTTTCCCTTCAGGGTATATTTAACCCCATCGTCGAGCACCGTCTAAACAGGGTGTTGCGCAGACATGCCGTGTGGTTGGACTTTATGATGCGGGCTGCTGCGGGTCATGAAAACTGGCAGGTAAAAGGACCCAGCCGCTTGCGTTTGCAGGAACGTGCCGTAGCACGCTGGTACCGGTCATGAGTACTTGGGTGCTGTTGCGCGGTTTGATGCGCGAGTCGCGCCACTGGGGCGAGTTTCCCGCTTTGTTTCAGAATGCAATGGATGGACAGGCGCTGGTCACTGTGGATTTTCCCGGCAATGGCAGCTTGCATGCGCAGACCAGCGCAGGCAGTGTGGAGGGGATGGTGAGCGACGCTCGGACACAACTCAGGCAACTCGGTTATGTACCGCCCTACCGTTTGCTGGCCTTGTCGCTGGGGGCGATGGTAGCTGTGGCCTGGTGTGAACGGTATCCGCAAGAACTCGAAAAACTGGTATTGATCAATACCAGTTTGTCGCCCTACAACCCCTTTTACCTCAGGCTGCGCCCCAAAAATTATTTTGCCTTGATGCTGCTGCTCTATGGCTCGATAGCCCAGCGCGAACGCCTGATACTGCGGCTCACCAGCAGGCGCAGTCATACGGAAAATCTGCAAGCGATACTGCTGCAGTGGATAGCCTATGCCGAGGAATATCCGGTTTCACGCGCCAATATATTGCGTCAACTGCGCGCCGCATTCAGTTATCGGGCCAGGCAGAGTGTACCGGCTACACCGGTGTTATTGCTGGCCGGACAGAAAGATCAGCTGGTCAATGTAAGGTGTTCGTTAACGCTGGCGCAACATTGGCATTGTGCTATCCGTTTACATCCAGATGCAGGACATGATTTGCCTCTCGACGACAGTGTCTGGGTAATCGAGCAGGTTAAGAAGTGGCTGGTTTATGATATGCAACAAAGCCGTGATGAACTTACAGAGGCATAAGCAGCAAATTTGCGTGACTGCTATTTATCAATGTCTGGATTTGATAAGTGGCCCAAGGTCTGTTTGGCCAATCCGCGACAAATGTTGTTAAGTACCGTTGGCAGATCAGGTGGCACCTGCGACTCCAGCAGCAGCTTGCTTGAGCTTACGGTGTAAACGGGATCAAGCAGGCGAGGACGGTAATCCTGCATCAACTCATCCAGTGTCTTTTCAGCAGCCATTTGTTGCCATGGATTTTTCGGCCACTGCGACGGTATACCAAATGCTTCGGGGTAGCTTTCCAGGTCATGACGCACCGTGCGGATATCTTCATGCGAATCACGGAAGGGCAGCAGGACGAGTTTAGATAATTCGTATAGTTGACGGTCAATTTCCGGGCGGTTGGCACCGCCATCGATTACCCCTATCCAGTCAGGCATGGACGCCAGTTTTGCAAGAATTTTTTCCAGTTTCTCGGGTGTGCGTCCGTCGAGGGGAGTGTAACCGCGGTTACCGCGCAGCAGAGGTTCACGTGTGGCGTCGGTCAGTACTGCGATTGAACGCATACCGAGCAGGCCAAAGCCGTGGCACAGCATGTGAGTAATGCTGGTCTTGCCGGTCCCGCCCTTGTTACCAATGACACAAATCAACTTATTCACATTTTTTCCCCATGTGTGATATCAGCATGAAATAGAAATGACATGATACAAAATTGTATGCAATTTTAGGTTCTAGTCGGCAATTATGCTGCTGAATTAGAGGGTGTAAAAGGTGCTTATTCCTGCAATAGAGATTGCACTTGTTGCGTCGGGGTTTGTTGCCAGTAACGTGCATGAGTCCTGCGATATTTTTCCACATGAAAATTTTCAGCATCCATTTCCACCAATATGGCGCCATCTTCATCCGAGCGCAGCAATTCGCTGCCTGTTGCACGGTAACGCTCAACGATTTCAGCTTTTGGATGGCCGAAATGATTGCGATAGCCCGCGGTAAATACCGCGTAGCGGGGCTGCACCGCAGCGACAAGGGCGGGCGTGGAGGAGGTCTTGCTGCCGTGGTGTGGCACTACCAGTAAAGTAGCATTGAGTTTATCGGGATGAATTTCAAGCAGGCGGCGTTCAGAATTTTTCTCGATGTCGGCAGCGAGCAGTATGCTGTTTTTCCCGGCGCTGATGCGCAATACACAGCCCCTGTCGTTATTTTTGTAATTGCTCTCCACATAGCTGGCAAGCGCCGGATGCAGCAACTCAAAATTTATGCCATCCCAATTCCAGCTTTGTCCGTCGCTGCAACGCTGTGCCTGTGTGGCTTGCCGCAAGATGGTGCTGTCATCGGGTAGCGAGGAAGACACAAACCGTATCGGCATCGCCTGCATGACAGAGAGCGCGCCGCCGGTATGATCGGAGTCGTCATGCGTGAGTATCAGCGTGTCGAGCTGAGCTATGCCCATACCACGCAATGCCGGAATCAGTATACGATTGCCGCTGTTGGCCTCGCTGTTAAAAACAGGACCTGTATCGTAGAGCAAAGCATGGTTGCTGGTTTGTGCAGCGACAGCCAGACCCTGGCCAACGTCGAAGATGGTCAGACGCAAACTGCCATGAAGGGGGGAATCTGGTTGTAGCAGAAACATCGGCAGCAACAGTAAGATGCCCAGCCAGCGCGATGGAAATCCTCTTGGCAATAATATCCACAGTACGCCGAACATGCCGACGATGATGCTCCACAGCGGCGGTGCATGTTGCGTCCAGACTGCGGCTGGCATGGTATTTAACCATTCCAGTGCCAGCATGCACAGGCTCATGCTGTGGTGAGCGAGGTGTAACAGCCAGTCAAAAGGCAGTAGTGCGCCCAGCAGAGTGAGCGGCACCACCACAAAGCTTACCAGTGGGATGGCGAAGGCATTGGCGAGTGGGGAGACCAGTGATATTTGCTGGAACATGGCCAGCAAGGGTGGAATCAGACCTATGCTCATTGCCCACTGAATTCGTCCGTATTCAATGAGCCAGTGACGCTGCCCCAGCCTGTTGGCAGTGATGTAAAAGATCAGTCCAACCGCAGCAAACGACAGCCAGAATCCGGGTGCTATCACGGCCCACGGATCAAATATCAAAACAACCATCAGGGCGGCAGCGAGCAACTGCGAGGGCGCAATATTTCGCGACAACCACATGAAAGCCGCCACCGTGCCCAGCATATACACGGTGCGTTGTGCCGGGACTCCATAGCCGGATAGCAGCGCGTAGATCAGTGCAACCAGCAGCCCAGCCAATGCCGCCGCCTTGCGTGCCGGTAGCCACAGGGTCAGGTATGCACTGCGCCGCCATAGCCAGTAGGTGAGTGCAAAAGCTATGCTGGCCAGCATGGTGATATGCAGGCCAGAAATAGACATCAGGTGATTGACGCCTGTGCGGGTAAATACCTGCCACTGTGCCGCCGGAATGCTGCCCTGGTCGCCAATGGCAAGCGCGCTCAATACGCCTGCATAGGGCGCTTGCCCCAGCACCTGCTGAAAATGCGAACGTACTGCCTCGCGCAAGTGTTCGATGTAATAACTTGCGGCAAAGACATGCTCATCCATTCGAACATTGTCGCCTTTGCCGTGCACATAACCTACAGCGCGCAGATTGCGCTCAAGCGCCCATGCTTCAAAATCAAAATTGTAGGGATTGCTCGTTCCATGGGGCTGTTTCAAACGCACGGTAAGTTGCCAGCGCTCTCCTGCATGCAGCGTCAATATTGGGTCTTCAGAATTCTGGTAGGTAGAGAGGAGTATGTGCCGTGGCACGCTTGCATCTGCCGTTAGGATACGTTCGACATCAAAAATGAAGCCAAGGCCGCGTTCGTGTTGTCGCGGCATCTCGGCCACCACGCCAACCAATGTGATGTCGTGTCCTTGCCATGCAGCAGGCAGCTCATCGGCAAGCCGTTGCTGTGCAATCCATGCGGCGTAGAAAAATCCGCTGCAGGCAGCCAGTGTGATTAATAGCAGGCTGCGGAGTATGCGCTGCCAGATTGCGTGGTGAGGCAGACGTAGTGCGGCAAGCAGAATGAGGGGCAAGCCAGCCCAGTCAAAGTCGGGTAGCGCAGCCTGCTGTTGCAGCAGCCATACACCGAGTGCGAAAAAGAGAGAAAAGCTGACCATGCGGCGTAGCTTAACCCTGAATTAGTGCCGAGGTAAGAGCCGGGTGAATTTTGCTAGATGAATTTTGATGGTATGCCAGTCTGCGTGAGGCTAGCCATCTGTATTGGGACATTGAATGACCGCCTTGATTGCCTAAGTCCTGCATCGGAATAATCAAATCGGGTGCATCATGTTGTGGATTATTTAGATTACGGCTAATGGGATAGGCTGCCATAAATCTTTCAGGATAAGGTTGGGCCATCGCCAGAATTTTAATGATGCCAGTGAGCCTGGTATCAAGCCAGGCTGTGTAATCCTCCGGTTTAATCCCTTCGTGTAACTTCCCCGCCGCTTGCTGCGCAAGACAGGATGAACAAGAATTTCAGGATAAAAACCTAAGTCCACTTGGCTTCTCATCCTGTATATCCTGCAATTCCTGTCGAAACATCGGACTCAAGATGATGAGATGAGCATCGAACGCAAAACCCCGCCCCTTGGGGCGGGGTTGTTCATTTGGCTGCGGTTTCCGCTTTGGCATTGATGGTCTGTTGCATTTCATCCGTGTCTTCCACCCAGGAAGGAATTAATCCCCTGCTGGCAAACATAACAATCCGCTGGCCGGTTTCACCTTCCCTTATCACTGGAACCGTTTGTGAAGGTGCAATATTAAAGCTGCCCTCAAAATCCAGCTCGCTAACGGTAGCGAAGTGAGCCCTGATTCTTCCAGGTGAGCTAAAAAGTGCAAATCGTCCGCACATGAGAATATTCCTGAAGTTGTCAATTTCGTGTACTGATTATTCCCTGTTTTTCAAGAAATAATATAAGGATTTTGCCTATATATGTTGCCTGAAAATTATGTGATAGTTAAGCACACATGTGTATGCGTGGTTGCTTATCTGCTTTTATGTCAATACAGGAAATGATAAAACCGGGATATGTATATAGCTTGGCACGTAAAATTTTTGTGAGTGATTAGCAGCGTGGTAATGGGTGCGATTCAGGCGCCACCAGTTCTCGTATTTCATTTGTCTGGATATAATTTTCTGGAGATTCTCATGTCGGCCAAACAGCTTGTTTTCCATGACGCTGCCCGTGCCAAGATTGTTGTTGGGGTGAATATTCTGGCAGATGCGGTGAAGGTAACGCTTGGTCCGAAGGGGCGCAATGTCATTCTGGAGCGTGCTTACGGGCCTCCTCTTGTTGCAAATTCCGGTGTTATTGTGGCAAAGGAAATCGAACTTAAGGACAAGTTTGAGAACATGGGCGCGCAGATGGCGAAAGAAGTTGCCAGCAAAACCTCAGATGTGGCCGGTGATGGCACCACCACAGCGACTGTACTGGCCCAGGCAATTGTGCAAGAGGGTATGAAGTTTGTCGCTGCCGGGATGAATCCGATGGACTTGAAGCGGGGTATAGACCAGGCAGTTACCGCGATTATCGAGGAGTTGCGCAAGGCTTCCAGACCATGCCGCAGCAGCAAGGAAATATCCCAGGTCGGTGCCATTTCCGCCAATTCTGATGCGGCGGTAGGTGACATTATTGCACTGGCAATGGAAAAAGTCGGCAAGGAAGGCGCGATCACAATAGAAGACGGCAAGAGTCTGCAAAATGAGCTGGAAATGGTTGAGGGCATGCAATTCGACCGCGGCTATCTGTCTCCTTACTTCATCAATGCTCCGGACAAGATCAATGCCCCGGATAAGCAGATTGTGGCATTCGAAGAGCCTTATATCCTGTTGCATGACAAGAAAATCAGCAATATTCGAGAGTTGTTGCCGCTGCTGGAGCAGATCAGCAAGTCCGGAAAACCTTTGCTTGTCATAGCCGAGGATGTCGAGGGCGAAGCGCTGGCGACACTGGTCATCAACAGCCTTCGCGGCATTTTGAAAACAGTTGCAGTCAAGGCACCGGATTTTGGTGATCGCCGTCGCGCCAAGCTGGAAGATATCGCCATTCTTACCGGGGGCACCGTGATTTCTGATGAAACCGGTTTGACGCTTGAAAAGGCCACCCTGGAAAATCTGGGCCGTGCCAAGCGTATCGAGGTGGGTAAGGATGAAGCAACGCTGATAGGCGGAATGGGTGAGCACGCAAACATACAGAACCGCATCAAGCTGATACAACAGCAAATTGAAGAGGCAGCCAGCAGCTATGACAAGGGAAAATTCCAGGAACGTGCCGCCAAACTCTCAGGCGGTGTCGCGGTGATTAAGGTTGGTTCTGCCACTGAAACGGGTATGAAAGAAAAGAAAACGCGCATAGAGGACGCTTTGCATGCAACACGTGCTGCAATTGAAGAAGGCATCCTGCCCGGCGGGGGGGTGGCCCTGCTGAGGGCCAGGTCAGCAATGATGAATCTTAAGGGCGACAATCACGAACAGGATGCCGGCATCAAGATTGTGCTGCGCGCGCTGGAAGAGCCGCTGCGACAAATCGTCAGCAACGCTGGCGGAGAACCTTCAGTGGTGCTGAACAAAGTGCTTGATGGTAAGGGCAGCTTTGGCTATAACGCCGCCACCGATGAGTACGGCGACCTGATTGAAATGGGCATCCTCGACCCCACCAAGGTCACACGCAGTGCATTGCAGAATGCCGCATCGATTGCCAGCCTGATACTCACCACGGACGCAATGGTTGCCGAGTTGCCAGGTGAAGGAGAGAAGCAGGCAGCAATGAGCGAACTTGAGATGTAGCGGGTCTAAAGGCCGGAAAATGGCTGGATAAATCATTTCATTATGGATTCAAAGCAGAAAGTTTGAATGGAATAATCTGAACGGACGGAGGATATCAGGCATGAGACAAGAGCAGGTCGAGCCATCAAACAAATCGGTTGGCAACAGTATGGGTTATCTGTCGTCTGCTCTTGAGCAACGCCAGACTTTTGGCAGTGTGCTGTTTGCGCCAGAAAAGCTGCTGCTGGGCAGAATGATGCGTGCAATCGGCGATCCGCCGGTGCAGATTGTGTTGTGGAACGGGCAGAAAATTTCGAATCATGACGGAAATTCATTGGCTCAGATATTTATACGTGACCGCGGTGCCCTGTTGAAACTGGTCACTGACCCCGAACTGAATTTTGGCGAAATGTATGCGGCGCAACGCATAGAAGTTCGGGGAAATCTGCTGGACTTTCTCGATGCTGTTTACCGGGCCTGGCCATTACGCAGCAAAGGCCGCATCGGAAAAATGCTGTTGGCTCCCTTAAATGAAGCACGGCGCAATACCCTAAGTGGGTCACGCCGCAATATCCAGCATCATTACGATATTGGCAATGATTTTTACAGACTCTGGCTGGATGAGCGCATGCTCTACACCTGTGCATATTTTTCCGATCAAAGCAGCAGTCTTGAAGAGGCACAGCTTGCCAAGATGGATCACGTATGCCGCAAACTGCGCCTGCAACCGGGCGACAAGGTGATCGAGGCGGGCTGTGGCTGGGGGGCACTGGCATTGCATATGGCCAAGCACTACGGCGTCACAGTGCAGGCCTACAATATATCCAAAGAGCAGATTGGTTTTGCGCGGAGCCGTGCTGCTGCAGAAGGGCTGGATGGAAAAGCCCAGTTTATCGAAGATGACTATCGCAACGTACAGGGCAAGTTCGATGCTTTCGTTTCTGTCGGCATGCTCGAGCATGTGGGCACTGAAAATTATGCAGCGCTGGGCGAAGTCATCGACCGCAGCCTCAAGGATGACGGACGCGGGTTGATCCACAGCATAGGCCTCAATTTCCCGAGGCCCATGGATGCATGGACCGAACGGCATATTTTCCCCGGTGCCAATCCGCCCAGTCTGGCGCAAATGATGCAGATCTTCGAGCCTTATGATTTTTCGGTGCTGGATGTCGAAAATCTGCGTCTGCACTATGCCAGGACACTGGAACACTGGTTGCAGCGCTATGAAGACAATATCGATCAGGTTACGGAAATGTTCGATATGGAATTTGCACGAGCATGGCGTTTATACCTGGCCGGATCACTTACCGCATTCAAGAACGGGGGTATGCAACTGTTTCAGGTTGCGTTTACCCGCTCGGGAAATAACCGGATTCCATTGACCCGGCAACATCTGTATGAACCTCGACACGCCCCATCAGGAGAAGGTTATGCAAAGCTGTGACGTACTCATCGTCGGTGGCGGTCCCGCAGGTTCAAGTTGCGCGTGGCAATTGAGCAAGCAGGGTATGGATGTGCTGGTGCTGGACAAGGCAGTATTCCCGCGAGACAAAGTCTGTGCGGGCTGGATCACCCCTGCGGTGGTGGAGGCGTTGCAGCTGGATACCACCGATTATGGGCGGAATAACGTGCTGCAGCCGATTACGTCTTTCCGTACCGGCTTGATCGATGGCGGGGATGTAGAGACACAATATCCGGATACGGTCAGTTATGGCATACGCCGCTATGAGCTTGACGACTATCTGTTGCAGCGATCGGGAGCGCGTCTGCAACTCGGTCAGGCGCTGAAGTCTTTGGCCAAAGACGGCAAGCGATGGCTCGTGAACGACAGCATTGCCACACCGCTGGTCATAGGCGCAGGCGGGCATTTCTGCCCGGTGGCGCGGCATATGGGGGCACAGCTGGGGGCTGATGAACCCGCCATTACCGCACAGGAAATTGAATTTGAAATGAGCCCGCTACAGCAATTTGAATGCAAGGTGCGGGGCGATACACCCGAGCTGTATTTTTGCCGGGACCTGAAAGGCTACGGCTGGTGTTTCCGCAAAGGAAATTATCTGAATATCGGACTGGGGCGAGAGGACAAGCACAAACTTTCAGAACATCTCAGGTATTTCTGCGACTTTCTCAAGCAGCACGGCAGAATACCCGAAGATATTCCTGACCGTTTCCATGGTCATGCCTATTTGCTGCATGGACATGCGATGCGAAAACAATTCGATGATGGCATCTTGCTAATCGGTGATGCGGCAGGACTGGCTTATCCGCAGAGTGGTGAAGGCATACTGCCGGCGGTGGAATCGGGTTTTATGGCTGCTGCTGCTATCATCGCAGCCGATGGAGTTTACAGCAAGGCGCAACTGCAACCTTACGCGAACAGCCTGATTGAACGCTTCGGCAGTGTTGCGGCAAGCGGCGGCCTGCTGCCGCAATTTCTGCGAAATTACCTCGCGAGAGCATTGCTTGAAAGCAAATGGTTTACCCGTCACGTGGTTCTGGACCGCTGGTTTCTGCACACCCGACAAGAATCCCTTCGCGTGACTTGAAACAAAGGACGCTGACATGAGCATGTTTAATCCAAAATTTTTTGCGCTGTGCCTGTTGCTGGGAGCGCATAACTTGGCGTATGCACAGGGCAAGCAAAGCGAAGCAAGGGGCGAACTGCTCTATATGGCGCACTGCAATAGCTGTCACACCGCGCAAGTGCATTGGCGCGAGCAGAAGCTGTCCACAGACTGGAGCAGCCTGCTGGACCAAGTAAGACGCTGGCAGGAAACAAGCGGGTTAAGCTGGAATGAAGAGGAAATCAGGGATGTCGCCAATTATTTGAATACTGCTTTTTACAAATATAAAAATACAGCACAGATTGATTATCCGGATAAATTTTTGTTAAAAAATTAAGTACAGCCGATTGTATTTGAATTGAGGATAGCTCGCTACCAATATAGAGGAGTTCATCATGCCTGCAGAAAAAAATCAGTGAAACGCCGCTAAACAGGCTCAACGAAAAGGAAAAAATCATGAAAATTCCAATGCAAATTACTATCCGTGATGTGGAACATTCAGAGGCACTGGAAGCTCATATCCGCGACAAAGCAGTTAAGCTTGAAGAATTTTTCGATCACATCATGTCATGCCGCTTGGTGGTGGAAATGCCGCATAAACATCATCATCAGGGAAAACAATTCAATGTACGCATCGATATTGGTGTGCCAGGTAACGAAATTGTGGTTAATCGTGATCAATCAGAAGATGTTTATATTGCATTGCGTGATGCCTTTGATGCAGCCAAGCGCCAGCTTGAAGATTATTCAAGAAAAATTCGTGGTGATGTCAAAACTCACGAAAAAATAAAAGCCGAGCGAGATAATTTATTTTCCGAATAAGTGACTATATATGGAGAAACAGATATTGTCGTAATGAGGATTTTCACGATGCAAAGTCATGCTGGGTGAATTCAGGGGGCAGGAAAAATATTGGACTGGAGCTTAGTCGTACATGGGAATTTTAACCCGAAGGCTGGCGGGCGCAGCGAAGGAATTGGACAAAAAAATTATTGTGTGTTGAAGTGGCCGGGATGGAAAAGGAAGACTTCAGCATCACGGTCGAGGGCAATGAGCTTTATTTAAGCGGAGAATACGCTAATGCTCGATTGAATTTACTGCGGTTTCGTCAGCCTGCAGACGGCCAATCACTAAAAGGAAAAGGTGTTTCTTCGGTTACAAAGCTCATAAAATTGACGATCTGTTGAAAATATAACCCGAGGCTACGATCAAATGAAATGAGTCTCGCATTGGCTGTGCCGTTCAACAACATCATTACAAACTGCATGACAGTAACTGCAAACATCAATATTGCGGACACCTGGAATGCAAAGACCATCAACAACATAAAAAATCCACGTGCCCATACATTGTGTTTGTTTGCGCTTGTGTCTGTATTTTCAGTCATGACTGGCTCTCCTCTGTTGGACAATCTCCTGTTTCATTGCGCCGCAGCAATTAATTTCGTGAGTATTGTGTTGGCGCGATAATCAATCACCTTTATTTCCCATATGTTGCAATTTGCCTACCCATTTATTTATGGATACTGCATCCATATTTCCAGCCATGCCAATTATCGTATCTTTGACAGGCTTAATACCAACAAAGTTAAGTATATTCCGCTCAAGTGACTTGAGGCTGTGTGCCAGGAAAAACCAGCGATATATGACTGCGGGCATCCCCATGGTGACAACCACTCGCGCCGAGCGACCTTTGAGTGCCTTGTGCGCAAACGGATTTTTTCCCTCACCGGAAAACGCGAAATTGGGGCGTGCTACCTGTTCGAGAAAGCCCTTTAACAGGGCGGGCATGTCACCCAGCCATAGCGGGAAGAAAAACAATATATGCTCCGCCCACTTGATTGCTTCTTGCGCTTCGATCAGGCCATTCGGCAACGCTCCCTTTTCCCATTCGTGCTGACTGCGCAATATGGGAAAATCCAGTCTGGACACATTGATGCGTTTTAATTCATGGCCTGCTGCCATCGCCCCTTGTGCATAGGCTTCATCAAGAGCATGGCAAAGATGCCGCTGGCCGCCATCCGGGTGACCCTGGATGATAAGAATTCGTTTGCCCACGGTGTTCTCCCCCCATAAACCGTCACACAACCAAGATGGGGTATGGCTATAAAAGTATCAAGCCTAAAAAGGTATGATCTTTATACTTTAGCTATCTCAAAGTTGCATAATGCAGGTCCCAACTGCTGAGTTACTGCTATGGGCAGCTTGTCTCTGCTATTTTATTAGAGCTTTTCAGCAAGGCTGACTGCCTGATGCGTATGGCTACGACAATAAAATGCTTAACAACAGGAGAATTCTGATGCGTAATGCAGTTAAATTGTGGACAATGTTGTTACTTTCTTGTTATGCCGTCTATGCGCACGGGGAATACACACAGAGGGTAGTAGACATACCCACACGACCAGGTGTGACACAACGCATGCTCGTCCTCACTCCCCAAAATCCAAAAGCTGTTGTCATCCTGTTTGCGGGCGGACACGGTGGTCTTCAACTTTCCCCAAATGGAGTATTTAAGTGGGGAGAAGGAAATTTTCTCATCCGCAGCCGCCAGATTTTTGCGGATCAGGAATTGCTGGTTGCCGTGGTTGATGCACCATCCGACCGTCAAAGCTCACCCTACCTCGCCGGATTTCGGCAGACGCCAGAACACGTGGCGGATGTCAAGGCAGTTATCGCATGGGTACGTGAGCAGGCAAAAATACCCGTTTGGTTGATTGGCACCAGCCGGGGAACTCAGTCCGTGGCATTTGTTGCCGCGGCGCTTACGGGGGAAGACGGTCCCGACGGCCTGGTGCTTACATCGACAATACTCTCTGACGAAAAAAGTCGGGCTGTACCGGCCATGCCTCTTGGCAGTCTGCATATACCTGTATTGGTGGTGCACCATGAACAAGACGGTTGCAAGCACTGTGCGTATAGCGGGATTTCCACATTGATGGAAAAACTTGGCGGTATACCGAAAAAGCAGCTGATATCGATGAAGGGAGGTGAGAATCGCGGGGACCCCTGTGAAGCTTTTGCCTACCATGGCTTTAACGGGCTTGAGCATGAAGTTGTCACTCAAATTGCATCCTGGATACTGGCAAAATAAGCAGTTGGCCATTTATTGGACAGACCGGTAGAACAGATTGAACAATGTTTTATCCCTCAATCAGGCAGGAAGTAAACAGGGCGAACTAACATTCTGAAAAATATGATTATTATTATTTTCAGTTAGTTTTGAGCATGAACCTGTGCAAGTGTTATTTTACCCTTGAAAAATCCGTACCCTGTCTCAACCATTCGGGTGTAGTCTGTCAAAACCGCTGCTCGATTATGCACTGTGTGAGGTTCAATCAGTGCCCGTGCTACAGCAATAAATTGATTGATATATAGCACAAAAAACAGCGTTGATTCACCCAAAGTCACCACCTTTTGGGGTGGTTCAAGCAACATAATTTGAGATTGAGGAGCAATCATGAAACGCATATATTTTTTGATACCCAACATCGAAACGACCAGGAATATCGTCAATGAACTTCTGCTGGAGAGGATAGACGAGCGTCATATACATGTACTGGCGAAGCGCGGAACAGAGATGGGAAATTTACCAGAGGCGAGCTACCTTCAAAAAACCGATTTCTTCCCCGCGCTGGAGCAGGGCGTGTCTGTCGGTGGCTTCACCGGCCTGATGTCCGGGCTGGTCGCAATGGCGTATCCGGGTGGGCCGATGCTGGCCGGAGGGACGATACTGGCAACAACTCTTGCGGGTGTATTTTTCGGTGCCCTGATGTCAAGTATGGTAGGCAGTAGCGTTGGCAACCGGCAGCTTAAACAGTATTGGAAAGCCATTGATGCAGGAGAATTCCTGATGATGATCGATTTGCCGAAACAGCGCATTGAGGAGATCGAACAGATCGTCAAGAGGAACCATCCTGAATCCATGTACGGTGGAGCAGAACCGACTATCCCTGCGTTTCCCTGATTAGGCGCGTTGGCCGGGGTTTAGTGCTCGGTTGATCCCGTTCAGCCGCCATTGCCAACTTCTGAATTCGCTTTGGGGTTTGTCTGTAGCGGCTGTAATTTGGCGATCGCCTACTTGAGGCGCTTGCAGTTTGTCCGCAAAGAATTCCCTGGCGGCATGCCGTTCCCGTGTGCAACAGGTTTGAAAAAACCGTCTGTATAAATCTCTGATTGATATTTAACCCTGTATGTCTTTTTATGGATGCGTCTGTTCAGTGTCTGTTGCAATGCTATGGGCGCGTGCTGCAAAAATGGCAATGCTGTGCCAAAAAGGTAATTATCTAATTATCAAAAATAGGTGATGGCATCCGAAATACAAATTCTGAAAATCGCTATTGAATTTACACTGCGGCAATGCAAATGCTAATCCAGGAATCACGTAAGATTAAAGATCGAAATTTGGCACCTCACAAGCGGAAGCAGTTTATTTTAATCTTTGTTGCCAGGCGTTGGATAAGTGATGACAACGGGCGTAATCCAGTCTGGAAGGTGGTGCAGTCAAGGGCCGAAATATAATTCAGTTCCATCCAGGCCAGGCAACAGCACAAGAACCGATTTAATATTTGTGATATGTAATTTCATAAATACCCATAAAATTAACCTCATTGAAATATTTTATGTCACGAAATTGCAATATTTTTGTTCTATATTGATATGGCCACTTAAGGAGAATCTAAACCATGTCTGAATTTTTTAAACAACTTGCGATCCAGCGCTGGGACGACCACCGTTATTACCATCACAGCCGTATCAATCAGTCTCTGCATTTCATCAGCGCCATCAGTTTTCTTGTTGCCTATGCTTTTCTCTTCAAAGATCCTGCCGTGGCGGGACTGATAGGCTGGCTAATTTCCATGACTACCCGACAGTCCGGTCACTTTTTCTTTGAACCATTGGGCTACGATGAAGTCAATCGGGCGACCCAGGAACACAAAGAAGCAATCAAAGTGGGCTACAATTTGCGCCGCAAGATGGTCCTCATAGCCATTTGGGCTAACTCGCCACTACTGTTATTAATCGACCCAAGCATGCTGGGTTTTTTTGAACCACATACATCCTTCGCTTCTTTTGTAAGGCACACGGGTGTAATTTGGCTTGCAATCGGTGTTGCGGGCTTGCTCTTCAGAACAATACATCTATTCTTTTTGAAAGATGTATTGTCCGGCCTGGTATGGATGACCAAAATCCTTACAGATCCTTTCCACGACATCATGTTGTACTACAAGTCGCCGCTTGCTCTTTTGCGCGGTCAGTTGATCGAACCTCCCAAAGCTGTTTGAACAAGCCTGACCAAGCAAGTCCACGCAGCAAAACACACAAGCCCGTATGCTTTAGCCGCGGGCTTGTTTATTCTTGGTTTTTTGCGCGGCATGCGATGCCTCAGTGATCACAAAGTCCGCCAACTTAACCCAACATGGACAACTGTTATTTTCGGGCGTACGCCAATACATAACGCCCGATAGTTACCGGTCACATCGGCACCCTTCGGGCGTTTGCAAATGGTTAGGACTTAATTTCCTGGAACAATTACCGGATCAAAATGAAATACGTTCGCACTGTTACGATCTACTGTAACCTTAACCCAGTGTGCATTCGGACTGCCAAAGGTCTCTACACGGGTAAAGTTCTTCAGCATATTGGCCTGATTGAATAGCGGCTTGTCGATTTTGAAAAAGTGAGTGTCGCCATGCACCAATACCACTTGCCCGCCAAAAGCCTGAGTCTCGGTGACCAGCGCATTCAGGAATGACGTGTATCCGTTGAAATCTGGTGAAAGACGTTCATCCACAGTTTCAGTTTCAGGCAAATCAAAACCCGGATCGGCTTGCATGATGACCATTAATCCGGCGGCCTGCTTCTGTTTCGCAACGTTGAAAGATTCTGTCAGCCATGCGATGTTATGCGCATTTCGATCGGTGTACTCTGCATTGTCGGCATCACATTCTGCCTGGGTACGAACGCTTTTCGAGCTGGTGCATGCACCAGCATTGACCTTGTTATTGTTGCTGCCCGGAATATTCAGGCCCACAAAAACAACGCCATTTTTCATCCATCTGGTGTTCTCGCTATATACGCCAGCCATATTACCCTGATGCGAAAGTTTCATCGTGCGCTGACCGAAACTCTCAATCTTGCCAAACATCACACGGCGAATAAAATCGAGCCTCTCAAGCGCGTTATAGCCGCCGTTATTCACGCGATGACAATCAGTCCACTCATTGTCGCCGGGGATATAAACCGTCGGTGCTTTCAACTGGTTAAAACGTGCGATTGCCTGGGCGCCAATCAAATCATCCATGCACACTGAGCTGCCATCCTTGGTATCCCCATCGAATACGGTGAATTCCAGATTTTCCGCATTCATGCTGTCAATCAATTTTGCAATCTTCGGATCATCTCCATTCTTGGCATAGGGCAAATCACCCCATAGCGCGAATGAGTAACGGCCCTCATCACGGTCATGGTTGTAGTAGTCAGCACTTTCCGCCGATACCGTACTTGCTGAAAAAATGCTGCAGGCAAGAACTCCAATGCCCAACATACTGCGAATATTTAAAGCTGGTTTCATAATATTAACCTCTCTTGAAAAATTGGATTATGTGCAAATTTATTTGCACGATGCAGATACGCCATTCAAACAAAATGATTCGTACCAGCATTTATCCTATGCCCCATTTGTGACATATCCGTGACACAAAAATTGCAGCTTTGTGCACAGGTGCAAACAAATCTCCCCTAGCCCCCCTTTGCCAAAGTGGGGAACCTGCATGGCTGTGACCGGAGAGATATCCTCCCTTTAATAAAGGGAGGTTAGGAGGGATTTAAAAGTGTAATGAATGACGAAATGCTCAATAAGCACCCATTTATTTCAATAAGTTCATAGCCCGGTAATTTATCTGTAACGCTAAAACGTTATGTTGCAATCTCCACACACCAAGGAGACCTAATCATGAATCTGATGAATCAAACTGAATTACTGGCAGTATCCGCTGCACTTTTGCTTGCTTTGCTTTCACCTGCTGCACAGGCAGAAACGAGCAAGCGCGACTTTGGCGTATCTTCACGGCCTATCGTAATCGGGCATAGGGGCACTGCAGGCTACCTGCCTGAGCACACCCTGGAGTCCTACGCGCTTGCGGTGGAACTGGGTGCGGATTACATAGAGCCAGACCTGGTCGCAACCAAAGACGGATACCTCATCTCGCGTCACGAACCTAACATCATCAACACAACAGATGTTGCAGATCATCCGGAATTTTCCAGCCGCAGGCGTACCGCGATTATCGATGGATTTTCGGAAGATGGGTTCTTCGCTTCCGATTTTACTTTGGCCGAAATCAAGACCGTTCATGCCAAACAGGCCTTTTCTGAGCGTCCACAACAATTCAATGGCAAATTTGAAATCGCGACATTCGAAGAAATCATCGCGCTGGCCAAGCGCAAGTCTGAAGAAACAGGGCGTACCATCGGCATCTATCCTGAAACAAAACACCCTACCTACCACCAGCGTATAGGCCTGCCGCTTGAAGAACGCCTGATCAGTGACCTTATCAGAGCAGGCTGGAACCGTATTGGTTCGCCGGTATTTATCCAGTCGTTTGAACAGGCAAGTCTGAAAAAATTACACAAAATGACGCCATTGCCGCTCATCCAGTTGATCGACGCAGATGATGTTAATGCCGATGGTTCACTTGCCTTCAATGCACCGTTTGATCGTCCATACGACTGGACTGCATCGGGCGACCCGGTACTACAGGCACGCACCTTTGGCTACCTGACCACCGATGCCGGACTCAAAGAAGTTGCAAGCTATGCCAATGGCATCGGCCCATGGAAGCGCTACATTGTCAGCACCGTGGCGGCCGGGTTGGCAGGGCCGGGTGAGGCCAGCCGTAGCCTGCTCGTAGCGAATGACTTGATCACTCGCGCCCACAAAGCCGGGCTGCTGGTTCATACATGGACTTTCCGCAACGAGCAGAGACGCCTCGCCAGCGACTATGCCGGCAATCCAGTGAATGAATATCTGCAATTCTACAAGCTGGGAATTGACGGTGTGTTTTCAGATTTTGCCGACACCGCAGTGGCAGCACGTGTCTTGTTTGAACTGGAAAATAATCCCGATGCTGCTGAATGCCTGACTGGTGAATTCAAAAACCGCTGGCCGCGAGCAACGTGCATTAAAACACATTAAGTTAAAAAACAGAGCGCAGGTTTTTTTGGAAACAAGTAAAGGTCTTGCATTTGATATCACCTGAATATTGATTGTGTATATCAAGTGCAAGGATTTTACAGTACAAAATTCTCACTGGATTGTTACGGCTTAGAGATCATACCGCTAAATTTTGTATCATCATTGTTTACGCATCCGGGAATTGCTTTAACATGCTGGTCTATTTTTTTACCATTGGCATCCCGCGCAGAATGCGACGTTTTACCGATTTTTTTATCAATATCGGTCCACCACTGAATCCAATTAATTCTAAAATTAAGGAATTTCCTTATTTCCTTTTCGGTTTATTGTTACTACATTGTTTACGTCCGACTGAATTTTCATACATCAAATTAAAGAGGGTGGGTAGGATGCACTTTGATATGTGCGCAATCAAGAGAAATTACAAAAAATTTGGGCACGTCATTCATGGTCACAGTACCTATGCCGGGATAAAGCGAGAGACAGTGATAAAAGAGTCAACCATTGGCGCATAGTGATTGAGGAATTTGTGTTCTTTGCCTGCCAAAAAGTTGTTGTTAATATTTCTCTTTATAACTACAGGAGCCTGCTATGAAAATAACAGTTTGCAAGCATTAAGCGGTATTCGTATGGCAACTGTTGCTGGCGTTCTTGATTTGATCTCATCTTGATTATATTTCTCAATGCCAGGCTCGACACAATTTAGTAATAATCACAAAATAAGGAGTATAGAAATGTCTGACGATGTGAAATTATTAACAGCGCTATTAAACAAGGTCGATTCTATATTAACCGGTGGCGATGATGTTGCTCGGCCCTCGCCGGACAGCTTTTTATCATGGTGCCTGCCGGGGCTTCCTTTCCAGGCAGCGGATTTGCAGTTTGCAGTCAAGGGTATCACAGGTAAAGACGGTGATGAAACACGGACACTGGTCCGGACAGCCGCAGAATTTTCCCGGGCTGTCAATTACGTGCCTACTGTTAAAAACAATACCGACGAAAAGCATAGGCATATATACGATCAAATGGGCAAGTCCCTATGGACTGTATATGACGATGTTCTCAAATTAAGCGAAGTAGCCAGCAGTGCGCTTACTGAAGAACAGAAACAGAAAATCAAAAAATTCCGTTCTCTCATGACCGTTACCAAAACGGTTAAAGACATTGTGACCGATGAAAAAAAACAGCTAGTCGAAGACGGTCCCATGATCAAGGCATATAAGGGCAAGAAAGCGGCATATGACGAGGCCAGCCTTGCATACAACAGCAAAAGACTTGCAGCCTTAAATGGAGACGACAAGGCATCAGTACAGGATTTCACACTGAATGCAGACACTTATCGTGGAAAAGTCAGGGCTGCAATGGATGACTGGACGACAAATGGGTACAAAGATGATGTGGAAAAAATCAATGCATTCATCCATCAAATTTCGCAGAAGGATCTAACCCTGCTGAAAGCGGATCTGCAGGATGCGTTTAAAATTGGCAAGATGACCGACCCCACTTCCGGGGGGGAGTTTTACCTGACATCTTTTTATCCGGGAAATTTTGTAAACGACGACAAAGGGTGGACCAAGTTTACCTTTTTCGCGGCGAATACGGATTCCTATTCCAAGCAGACCCACTCGTCCACATCGGGCGGTGGCGGATTTAATTTTGGCCTTTGGAGAGTCGGCGGCAGCGGTGGAAGCACGAAGGACACCAGTCTGGGTTCTTTGGACGCCTCAGACTTTTATATGGAGTTCTCCATAACCCAAGTCTCCCTGTCTCGTCCGTGGTTTTCACCGGAATTTCTATTAAATACCGCATGGCGTTTCAAGGAAAAATTAGGGCAAGACGCCTTAAGCGACGGCAATGTTCCGGCAAAAGGTCAGCTGACTTCATATCCGACCACGGCCATCTTTATTAAAGATGTAAAAATCAAATCATCAAGTGTGCACAATTTTGCTGAGACAATCTCCTCATCGCTAACCGCGGGTGCATCGGTCGGCTGGGGTCCTTTCCGTATCAGTGGTTCTCATTCGGACTCCTCAACCGCGACCACCACCAGAAATAATATAGTTGGCGACACGCTCACGATTGAAGGTATGCAGCTTCTTGCATTCAAGAGTTTCCCCATGCCAAAATCTCCCAATCCGAGTCCTGACATCACCAGGTGGGTTTAATCTGTCATTTTTTCACGCTGACATGTTTGTGTACAGGGAGAGTTACGATCAAGATAAGGAATGTTAGATGAAAGCTTCAAAAGTACTCTTGCTATTATTAGTGACGTTGCTCTTTTCAGGCTGTGCCCCGGCGAACATCTACTTGCTGCCTAAGGATCAGCCACAGAAGAATTTTACCACCATCGTTCAAGAGACACTTACTGCACTGACCGGGATCCCTGTCTACTCGCCCGACTTGCAGCCTGGTGATTCAGTTCTAATCACGGTATTACCCGGAATCGCCCTGGCCGAATCGGATCTGACTTTTTCCACACTTTCCGGATCAAAGCTTACAGGCGATCTAAAGGCCGTGGATCAAGCCTATCGCTTTTCGAAATTGGTCAACCAATTGTTTATCGCTGGAAACACTTATGAAACTACAGGTATTCAACTCAATACCCTATACCCCTGTCTTTTAAGTTTGCTACCACCAAAACTCATCTCCGAGTATGGCTTCAGCGACCTCAAGCTTTTGCGCCTGAACAGTTCAACCTATAACGACTATTTTTATCTCACAACTGTCACACCAACAGGAGACATCAGCAAAAGTTGGGTAGCTTATGACCAAATATTCAACCGGCAAGAAATAGCTCTTGCGTTAAATGAGAGAGAAAAAACTTCTCTTTTGTCTGGCGCAATTCCATCCCATCGGATCAAGGCTTCTTTAGTGCGATTAGATCTTCAAAGACACAGCTTCCTGGTTGAGTTGATTAAAAACTCAAAAACCAAAGGTAGAAATCAAAATGGGTGCATACCCCAGATGAACCGCCCGGTGGTTGTAATCAGCGGACTTATTTTGGCAAAAAATATTCAACTGGATATATTCCCCACAGCCAGCGGCCCTGTAATCATCACCAACAATACAAACACAAGCAGCTTGCAACCAACAGCGCCAGCCACTTCAATGAGCTCGGAAGGCCCCATAATTATCGGGGTGATCGGCAAGTTATTATAAAAATGGATACTGCTGACTTTTGTCAGGAGTCTCAATTTACATGCAGGCAAGCAAAGATCCATCGAGTCTGACCATTCTGGTTGTGCTTTTGGTTGTTCATAATGAATATATTTTCTAATATTCAATTCGATCATCACTCTATAAATATTCATGCGCAGATCATTGACTGAGTCAGCATATTTTATTGCATCCTCATAACTAAACCAGGTCTGATTTGTTGGAAGCAGGCAGGTTTTTTGGTGTTACGAATAATTTGAAGCCCAATAGAACGGGGCCAGGTGTCCTGAGCACCTTGAAAGTCGCAACACCCCCCCGCTAGCCTGCGGGCTTGAATTTCGCGCTAAGCATCTCGCGCAGAATGCGGCGTTTTATCGATTTGTTGGTCAATTCAGGACTGCTCCACCACCATCCATCGCGCCGCATATTTTGCGCAGCACGCACAAATCGTGTGGCTACCTCATCAAAATCCTCCTGGTTGTAGTTCAGGCTGAAAACAATCCGGCCCGTACCTACCCAGCTCAACGCCAAGCCCTCCAGACGCAAATAGTACTGTAACAGCCAGTTGTAGCATGCAGGCTGGGTGTAGAGCACCGTCCAGATGGTGGAAAGGTTTGCCACTTGCACGGGAACATTGGCTTCCTTAAGGCGCTGATTGAGCGCCTGTGCACGTGTGTTCCAGGTAGTGTCGAGATCAGCGTAATATGTCTGCATCCGGCTGCTTTTCAGGGTCTTCAGAAATACATTCATTGCGCCCATGACATAGGGGTGTGAATTGAAAGTGCCTCGCGCAAAGCAGATATCACCCGGCGCATCTTCCCTGAAACGTTTCATCCAGTTTGCTTTACCGCACAACACGCCGACAGGCAGGCCGCCACCAAGCGTTTTGCCGTAGGTCACCATATCGGCGCTCAGGCCAAAGTATTCCTGTGCGCCACCGGGGGCAAGCCTGAAGCCAACAAAGACTTCATCAAATATCAGCGCAATATTTTTCTCGTCGCAAATTTTGCGCAGCTGATGCAGCCAGGCTGTGTAAGCTCCTTTGGAGAACCCGGCTTTTCGTGAACTGTCCAGCAATGACGAATCGCCCGGTGCAGGCACATTCGGATGCAGGGCTTGCAGCGGATTGACCAGCACACAGGCAATGTCATTGCGGTTACGCAACACACGCAACGTTGCGTCACTCATTTCTGCCAGCGTGAATGTGTTTTTTTCCGTGATCGGATTGCCGATGCCGGGTTGTACGTCGCCCCACCAGCCGTGATAAGAGCCGCAGAAGCGCAGCACCTTGTCGCGGCCGCTGTGGTAGCGTGCCAAACGCACGGCTTGCATGACGGCTTCCGTACCGGACATATGAAAAGAGACTTCATCCATGCCGGATATCTGCTTCAAGCGGTTGACGTTATCAGCAAGCACAGGATGGTAAGCGCCCAGTACCGGGCCGAGTTGCCTGACCATGTCCGCACCCTGATCGATGCAGTCCTTGTAGAAATCATTTCCAAACAGATTCACGCCATAGGAGCCGGTGAGATCGAAGAATTTGTTTTCGTCCAGATCCGTCACTGTCACACCCGAAGTGGCTTGAACAAACGAAGCGATCTTCAAGCCTTTGCTTGCGATTTTTCGAAACTGAAAAGGGATACGGTAAGCGCTGGTGAATTGCAAGTCAGAAAGTCCATTGACAACATCTGCCGTTTCTTGCAAGCTCTTGGGTGAAAGTTTTTGCAGCTGTTTTACTAGGGTATCGAAGGCAATTTTTCGACGCGCAACGATTTCGTCCGGTGCACCGTCAACTCCAAATACATGCGCTTCATCATAACTGTAGCTTGGTAAAAAAGATGCCAGGCGACGGGCGTTGCGCGGGTGTCCAGCCAAAGAGCCATGTTTCGCCAGCGAGAGTTCGGCACGATTTTTGACGCGACGCAGGGTGGCGAGCAGCACCAATCCTCCTGCACCGTAAAGAGCCAACGAATTTAGATTTAAAGTTTCATTCACAATGGATACGCCTTATATGAAAAGAGTTACACGGGGTTCAACGACATGAGTTTGCGTCAACAGATACAGAAAATTTTGAATCAGGAAGACATCAACTTTCTTTTGACCAACCGGCTTCCGCGCCGCTTGTTGACACAATTTGTGGGATGGTTCAGCAAGATAGAACAGCCCCAGGTGCGGGATTTTTCGATTGCGATGTGGAAATTCTTTTCCAGCCTTGATCTGAGCGAGGCAAAAAAAAGCAAGTTCACAAGCATGCATGACTGCTTTACGCGCGAACTCAAAGACGGCGCACGCACGATCGACATGGACCCGTCCGTGATGGCGAGTCCGGTTGATGCCATCGTCGGAGCCAGCGGACCTATCGAAGGGACGCGCGTGTTTCAGGCCAAAGGTTTTCCCTACACGCTGGAAGATCTGTTGGGCGAGGAAGAAAATATTGACGACTGGAAAAATGGCTACTTTGTGACCTTGCGCCTGACCTCCAGCATGTACCACCGCTTCCATGCGCCTTACGACTGCACCGTGGAAAAAGTCAGATATTTCTCCGGCGATACCTGGAATGTAAATCCTATCGCCTTGAAGCGGGTGGAAAAACTGTTTTGCAAAAACGAGCGGGCCTTCATACGCACCCGACTCGGCGGTGTTGGGCCGTGCGCAAACCAGCGTATTGCGCTGATACCGGTAGCGGCCATTCTGGTTGCCAGCATACGCCTGCATTTTCTCGATGTTCTGTTTCACTTAAAGTACTCTGGCCCAAAAACGTTCTCTTGTGATGCCACTTATAGCAAAGGGCAGGAGATGGGTTGGTTTCAACATGGTTCGACTATTATCGTCCTGGCCCCTAGGGGATTTAACTTGTGCAACGATTTGCAGCAAGGCTCCGAAGTGCGTATGGGGCAGGCCCTCATGCGCTGGAGTGACTGACAGAGTTGGCGCGCAGCGGTTTGGCTACCTTGGAAAACTGCCAGTCGTGGCGGTCTAATACGCCGGACAAGGTGTCGACAAAACTGCTGTATATGGATTCCCACCCCAGATGTGCCACACTGCTCGCGGCTGCCTGTCTGATTTGCTGTTGCTTGTGCATATTGGTGGCGAGCTCTACTGCAGCGTTGACAAACTCCAGTTCTTCACCGGGCGGGACAAGCACGCCATTCTGCTCCGATACGATCAGTTCTTTGGCCCCCGCAATGGCATATGACAACACCGCCAGCCCGCTTGCAAGTGCTTCAGGGACGACATTGCCAAAAGTTTCCGTCAGGCTGGAAAACAGGAACAGGTCACCGGAGGCATAGTGGGCCGCCAGCTCCTCATGCTTTCGTACCCCGGCGAACACTGCCTCCGGGCAAGTTTTCTCCAGCTGCTTGCGCATGGGACCGTCTCCCACAAATACCAGTTTTGCCCTTGGTAATCTCACCTTGATTGCCTGAAACGCGTCTATGACCAGACCCACATTTTTTTCCTTGGCCAGGCGGCCAACCAGCAGAACGACCACATCGTCAGGGCTTACCCCCCAACTCTCGCGCAGCGACTGTGAACGCTTCGCCGGTGTGAAATGGTCGGTGGCAACGCCACGCGACAACAACGTTACATTTTTAAAACCGCGTCCCTGCAGTTCCTGCATCAAGGCTTTGGTCGGAACCATGGTCGCCTCGGTATGGTTATGCAGTTTGCGCAAATAGGCTTCAATGGGTGTCTTGAGCAAGCCCATGCCGTAGTGCTGGGAGTAGCTGTGAAAGTTGGTGTGAAAAGAACTGGTGACAGGCAGTTTAAGCTTGCGTGCTGCGGCCACCGCAGACCATCCCAGGGGGCCTTCTGTCGCCACGTGCACGATGTCCGGGCGCTTCCCTTTCCAAAGTCTGGTTAAACGACTTTTCATCGGTAAGCCGAAGCGCAATTCTTTATAGGCGGGTAGTTGTATCCCCAGGCACAGCACTTCATCGAGGCACTCAGTGCTTGGTATATTGCTTTCACGGGCTTGCCGTGGCCGGATCAGTTGCACCGAATGTCCGCGTTGCAGCAAGCCATCTACGAGACGACCCAGTGTCATGGCCACACCATTCACTTCAGGCGGAAATGTCTCGGTCACGATTGCAATCCTCAGGCTGGTAGATTGCGCGACGTAAGACTCAATGAGTATGTCATCTGGATTTATCATGTGCGCAAGATTAACTTGCTTACATTACAAAATAATGAAGTTAATTTGACACTTTTGCGACGCGATTGATTTCACATGTTTTCAAGCAGCCCGTTTGGCGCGCGCATTCTTTGTTGCATCAGATAGATTGCAGTCATGCCCAATGTGACCATGGTTGCAAAACACCATATCAGTGTATCGAGCGAGACTTCGCTAGCTGTTGCCGCAGCATAGATAGCCAGCATCACCAGCATTCCCGCGTTTTCATTGAATCCCTGTACTGCGATGGAGCGGCCTGCAGTGAGTAAATTGCAGCCACGGTGTTGCAGTAGCGCGTTCATCGGTACGACAAAGTAGCCTGCCAGGGCACCCACTGCGATCAAGAGTATGGATGCCCAAAGTACGGAATGAACCGCCAGCATGAAAGGTATTAAAAGTCCGATGACAATGCCCAGTGGCAGTAAACTTGCGGCACTCATAAGGGTGACAAAGCGGCTGGCCATTACCGCTCCTGCGATGACACCCACCGCCGTGATGCCCTGCAGGTAAGCGGCCTGTTCCAGCGGGAGACCTAAAGATTCATTGGCCCAGCGAAGTACAATCAATTGCAGCGTTGCACCCACGCCCCAAAGCAAGGTTGTCACCAGCATGGACAGCCCACCCAGTGAGTCCCGCCAGAGAATTAAATTTTCTTTAAAAAATTGCTGACACAATAATATGGGGTGGATGGAATGACGCGGGTAGCGTGCGCCACTGTCTGCAATACTGAAACTCAGCAGCGTTGCGATGCCATTCAGCACGAGCAGACTCAGCATTCCCACGGTCAGACTCGTCGTCATGTTATCCATATGCCATATGGTAAAAGGCATGCTGAACTGATTCATCAGAGGGCTTACGAGCAGTCCACCCAATACTGTTCCGAGAATAACCGCACAGACCGTCGTGCCCTCAAAGAACCCGTTGGCCTTGACCAGATCATTTGCATGAAGCATTTCAGTAATGAGGCCGTATTTTGCCGGCGCATACATTGCCGCACCCAGACCCGCTATCCCTATCGCTACAACCGGGTCCAGTCCCAACAACATGAGGACGACAGCGCAAACCTTGAGAAAGTTTGCGATCAGCATGACCCGGCCCTTGGGAATCGCATCAGACAAGGGGCCGACAAAAGGCGCGAGCAGCACGTAGAACATGATAAAAGTTAGTTTGAGGATGGGAATCATCCAGTCTGCCGAAGCTAATTCAATCACCCGCGCTATGGCAACAATCAGAAATGCATTGTCGGCCAGGGTTGATATGAACTGCACCGTGAGCAGAAAGTAAAAATTACGCGGCATTGATCGTTAAACCTGGAATGGAGCAGTTGGATGAAGTTCGGGTATTTACCAATGCAACTTCCCCGCAAAAAAATCCGGCAGGCCGGTAGCGATGATCGGAATCCAGGAAATGGTCAGCGTGCCCAGAAAAATAGCCAGCAAAGCGGGCAGCACCGAGACAGCAACGTAACGTATAGGCTTGCCAAACATGGCCGAAGCGAAAAAGATATTCATTCCTGCAGGCGGGCAGAGGAATCCCATTTCCATGCTGGCAATGAAGATGATGCCAAAGTGTACCGGGTCGATACCATAGCTCAGTGCCACCGGCAGCAGCAGCGGTACCAGCACGACGATGGCGGCGAAGATTTCCATCAGGGCGCCCGCCGCGAACAAAAAGATATTGAGCACCAGCAGGAACACAAACTTGTTTGGAATGACGCTCTGTACCCACTCAATCGCGGCGTCCGGGATACCGGCATCGACCAGAAAATTGGTCAGACCAAGCGCCATGCCGAGTATCAGCATGACGCCGCCGATTATTTGCGCGCAATCTGAGAGACTCTGCGCAAACACCCGCAGGCTTAATTCCCTGTGCGCAAAGGACTGCGTCAAAATGGCGTAGGCGGCGGTCAGGGCAGCACTTTCGGTGGGGGTCGCCAGCCCGCTTACCAGGGAACCAATCGCAACAAACGGTGCCAGGATTTCCCATTTTGCAGTCCACAGTGCAGACCAGGCATTAACGTCAAACTCGCAAAGCGGCTCGTTTGCCCCCTCTCCCTCTGGGGGAGGGGTGGGGAGGGGGAAACGGGCATGGCGAGTTTCATTAACAGGGATTGTATTGTCGCCATGCCCGTTAGCTGCATCGAACTGTGCGACCTGCACCATCCCCGTAGTTTCGAGTCCGCCACGCTTTAAATAGCCCCCAAAAATCAGCAGAAAAGCCACCATCACAAAGGCCGGTATCAAACCGGCGAGGAACATACTGTTGATTGGCACACGTGCAATAATTGCATACATGATTAATGGCACGGAAGGCGCGAGCAATACACCCAGCGCGCTGGCGCTGGTCACCAGGCTGATGCTGCGCTGTTCCGGAAAGCCGGCATTGCGCAATAGTGGCAACAGCAGGCCACCGAGGGCCAGGATAGTTACGCCGCTGCCGCCGGTGAAAGCGGTGAAAAAGGAACAGAGGATGGCGGCAGCAAGCACCGTGCCGGTGACACCACCGCCGAACAGTGCCACGAATACCGCGCCCAGTCTTTGCGCAGCACCGGTGCGTGCAAAAATAAGCCCTGCGAGGGTAAACAGCGGGAGTGCGGGCAAAGAGGGATTGACGGTAATCTGGTAATGGGAGAGAGGAATAGACGCCAGCGGCAGTCCATCCTGCCAGAACAGCGCCAGCGCAAAACCACCCAGCACCGCGAAGATCGGGGCTCCGGCAAACAGCACTGCAACCAGCCACAGTACAGCCGGCCAAAGCAGCATGGCACTGCCATCGAACTCACCCGCCAGCAGGTATCCGCAAGCAGGCAATAAAATTCCCCACGTGAGCTTGAGCCATGGTGAGGAGAAGCTGCGCGCGCCCAGTTTCGCACCCAGTAACAGAAAGCCAAGCGGCATCGTCGCTTGCACCCACCACACCGGAATGCCGTAGGCAAGCACGTGCGCTGCGCTCATTTCGCTGGCTACAAAGCGCCAGCTGGCGAGTGCCAGAATGCCGCAAATCATTGCTGCGCTGCCCTTGGCAAACACCTGATCTGCCGCGTGGAAACGCTTATTTCCCACATTATCCAGGCTGCTGCCCAGGGAGGTCAGGTGCCCGTTGCGTTCAGCTGCAACTGCGCCAAACATGGCCAGCACCAAGCCAAGATGCTGCACCAGCACGGGGGCATTATCAATTCCTTTGCCCAGCAGCGGGCGCAACAATATTTCCAGCAGCGGTATCAAGGTCATCAATAGCAGAGCGGTTGACGACAGCACTTCGTCAAAGCGCCACAGACTGCGCAATCTGGAAATCAAAAGTGACGTCACTGTTACTTGCCCTTGCCAGCGCGATAGTTTTTCAGATGCAGCATGACTTCGTCAAAGGTCTCGGCAGGCACCATCGCACCACGGATGCGCGGGTAGAGCTTGAGCGCAAGTTCATCCCATTCGCGCATTTGTTCCGGTGTCGGGTGGTTAACAACCAGGCCGCGTTTCTTCATCGCGTCTACCGCTTCATCGACCTCCTGTCTGGCTTTCGCACGTATCTGAACACCAGCCTTGTCGCTTGCCTGGCGCACAGCCATCTGCACTTCTGGCGACATCTCATCCCAGGCCTTCCTGGTCACCACCAGTGCACCTACGATAGGCGCCCAGTTGATATCGAGCATATTGGGTGCGCTGTTGTAGATCTGGCTGGCGAGGGCGAAATAGGGCGTTGAGGGTACAACATTGATCATGCCGGTCTGGATCGCGGGCAAAATATCGTTGGTTTCAAGCGGCACCGGCGTGTACCCCAGGCTCTTCATAATGGCCTGCTGTTCAGCCTCTGAACCCCAGGCAAAAAACTTCATTTTTTTGTAGTCATCGGGGCGGAACGCAGCCTCCCTCGAGAAAAATCTTACCCAGCCGGCATCGCCCCAGGCAAGTACCACAAAGCCTTTGTCGAGAAATTTTTGCTCCATCGCGGGGCGAATTTTTTCTCTCACGTAGTCTACCTCTTCCCAGCTTTTGAAGAGCAGGGGCATATTCTGCAGCGCGGCGATCGAGGACTCTATTTCGCGCAAGCCGACGACCGAGAGCAGCGCGCCCTGCAATTGACCGATGCGCATACGCCGCACCAGTTCGGCTTCGCCCCCCTGGCTGCCATCCGGATACACCAGGTATTTTGCATTGCTGCCCTGTGCCGCTCGCCAGGCCTCACCCAGATCCATCAGTTGCCGGTGGTACAGCGAATTCTTCGGTGCAAGTGTGCCGATGCGCAATTGCTTGTCTGCGGCCCACACACCGCTTGCAAAAATGAGTCCGAGGAACAGCAGAATAATGGAAGCCGGTTTTTGCATGAGACTCTTTCAAGTAATGATCATGTTGGAATGGAGTTAAAAGAGGTCGTCTGCGGTTGTCAGCAGCCATAGCGCCCTCTCACGCATGACCGCGTTCTGCAAATCGTGTCGAGCATCGCTGGCAACAATTGCCTGACGCAGCAGCGCCTCGAATGCAGGGCGTTCGCCCGCTGGCAATGCAATACCTTCTGCTTTGGCAACAAAGGGCCCCGCACTCTTGCCGGCGCTGGCCGCAATCGCCTGATCGAAGTAGACCAATGCCTGCTGGTGTGAACCACCGGAGCGGGCGGTTTCGAAACTTCCCATCAGGCTGGCTAAGGCCCCATCACCATAGCTGGGGTATTTTTTCCAGGCCAGGTGGGCCAGGCGTATGGCCAATGGCAGGTCGGCCACGATGTTAGGGTCATCTTTGGAGAGTGAAATGAAACCGCCCCAGGATGCTGCCGCCCAATACGCCAGGCCAATTTCATCATCGTCAAGACGGGGCCAGTTTGCCGGTTCGGAACTTGAAAGTGCTTTGGCGAAGCCCGGCTTATGCTGCTCCAGTGCAGCCATGGCGTGGTGATGTGCACGCAGGTAAAGCCGCGCAGCGCGTTCACGTAATTTCTGGGCGGCCTTGACATCTTTAGTTTCGATCCGTTCCGCCTCGAAAGAGACGAAAGCATAGGCGTATTGTGTAAAGCCGCCGGCAACAGCCTCGGCTAGCTTGAGGTTGTCTGGTGACTGTCGAAGTACTGATTCGGAAAGCTTGAGATAAAACGCGCTGGCTTCGCGAGCCAGCACTACATCGTCTTCTGCAGCCTTACTCTGGCTGGCGAGTTCATCGCCGATACCTTGCACGATAAAATATCGTGGTGAGCATGCACTGAGAAGAACAGATAGTGTCGCCATGCCCAAGAGCCTGGACACAGGTCGCAAGCCATTTTTACTGCGGTATAAATTAACTATCAAATTTTCGCCCACACCGTTCAAATCGTGCATCATTAAATTTTTTTTAAAAAAACTTCTGCTAAAGAAACTGCTGCAATAGCGCATATTCTCCAGGCCTGGGGATATCGGGAGTCCTTTATAATCGGAGCCCAACTTAATCGATAAATATAGCCGAGTATTGTGAAAGTTTAATGACACAGGGGGACTTCATAATACTTCGCTGCTTTGTGGTTGCCGCGTCAGCCAACCTTGGTCATTAATAGATACATAGGTGATGGCAACAAAGTCTTTGTCCAGGGATCAAGGATGGAAAATTATCAGGTTTAAAAAAACTGTAATATATAGACGCTAGAGTGTCGTCATTCGTTTTATCAGAGCAATATATTCAAAATGCAAAAAATCAAAGGAATGATTCTCGCCGCAGGTCAGGGTACGCGTGTAAGGCCGCTCACACAAAATCTTCCAAAACCCATGATTCCCATACTGGGCAAACCGGTGATGGAATATCTGGTCGAGCATCTGGCTCGATATGGTGTTGACGAGATCATGGTTAACGTTGCTTATAAACATCACAAGATCGAAAACTATTTCGGCAATGGCGGCCGCTGGGGGGTGGACATCGGCTATTCATTTGAGGGTAAATACGAGTACGGTGAGGTTACGCCGAAAGCAATGGGATCGGCCGGAGGCATGCGCAAAATTCAGGATTTCGGCGGCTTCTTCGATACCACCACGATAGTCCTCTGCGGCGATGCGCTGATCGACCTCGACATCGAGGCTGCTGTGCGGGAACATAAAGCCAAAAAGGCGATGGCGAGTGTCATCACGCTGGAAGTTCCCAATTCTCAGGTCAGTAATTACGGTGTAGTTGAGACAGACAATGAAGGCCGTATTATTTCGTTCCAGGAAAAACCCAATCCGGAAGAAGCGCGTTCAAATTTTGCCAGCACAGGTATCTATATATTCGAACCTGAAGTAATCAACCTCATTCCGCCGGGTAAGGTGTTTGATATTGGCGGGGATCTGTTTCCAATGCTTGCGCAACAGGGAATGCCTTTTTATGCACAGAAAAATCCCTTTACCTGGATCGATATCGGCCATGTGCACGACTACTGGGTAGTACTACAGCGAGTATTGAATGGCGAAATCGCGCAAATGCAAATGCCCGGCAAAGAAATCAAGCCCGGCATCTGGGTTGGTGTCAACACGAGTATAGACTGGAAAAATGTCGAAATAGAAGGCCCCGTATATATCGACTCGGGCGTGATTGTAGAAGCAGGTGCATCGATTATCGGACCAACCTGGATCTCTCGCGGGTCTCAAATCTGCAAGGGTGCGCGCATCATCCGCAGCGTGCTGCTGGATTACACTCGTATCAGCGCAGACATGGCGTTTGTGGACACTATTGTTTCACCCAATTACTGTGTGGAGCACCGTACGGGGGAAACATTCTATACAGGTGATGACCGCACACAACTGCGCTGGGGTGATGCGAGGGGGAGATTGGTTCCATCCAGGGGCAAGCCGCTTAAATCCAGCGATCGCAATATGGCGGAGGTGCTGCTGTTCTGAATTTGAAGACTTTTACTATCCATAACTACTGGCACATTGATTTTGTAAAGTGAGCGCCATTAATAGTGCTTGTTGATCTGTAATTGGGATTAAACATGCGGTTAGAATGTCAGACGATACTGTAGCCAACCGTATCACCCCTGAAATTTCGGATGAGCCCAACAAAATTTTACCCGTGATCTATTCGGCAGTGATCAAGCTGACCGTACACATATTTTTATATCGATTAATTTGGTTGAAATATAAATCTGACAGGTGAGCTGAAATATGACAATGGACGTGCACCTTTGGTGGGTAATTTTATCTACAGTGGCGATACTGAACATCGCTGCATGGACCGTATCAGCCGCGGTATTGGCACGTCGTCACGATCATTTTTTTTCGTCAGTTCAACACCGGAAGCAACGCTGGATGGTGTGGCTGTCAGCTGCCTACGTTGCCGGATGCGCTTTTCGGTCATTCTTGCCGAGAATCGACCTGGAGCGCATTTGCCTGGTGCAGTCAGAGTTGTCAAATATGATGGTAGGTCGCAGCGTGGCAACAATAGCCGAGCTTTGTTTCATTGCACAGTGTGCGCTACTGCTGCACCAGGAGGGAAATAATACAGGCAATGGCTTTGTCAGAATGGTTGCCCTCCTGCTGGTGCCGATCATTGTTGTTGCCGAATGCGCATCATGGTACGCGATTTTGTCGACAAATTATGCTGGCCATGTTTTGGAAAATTCCATTTGGACATTTTCTGCAGTGCTATTGCTCGCAAGCCTTATAAACATGTGGCCGCACAGCGCCCGCCCACAACGGCACTTCCTGGCCGCCATGGTGATTTTCGCGATTGGTTATATCGTGTTTATGGCCAGTGTAGATGTGCCAATGTACTGGTCTCGCTGGAACACTGATCTGATGGCTGGTACTCAATACTTGTCCATATATCAGGGGATTTTGGACGCGTCTCAGTCATGCGTTGTCAATTTCAGTCTGGATATGTGGCGTATGGAAATTCCATGGATGACACTTTATTTTACGCTCGCAGTCTGGGTTAGCATTTCGCTCACCCATGCTCCCTGTTGGATTAACGAATCGACCGACTTAAGCAGTACAGATGGTCGTTGAGTGAGCATATAGCCCTCGCTATTGAAAGTTCCCATTGCTTTCTATATTTGAAGTAGCAGGGAAAACCTAAACGGCTTGAAATGCAGTTTGGAGTATGGATGCTGTTACAAATTCGTAACCATCGCTTGTTATGATTGGCAATTTAAAGATTGCGGAAATTGATATGGACTTGATTTTATGGCGACATGCAGATGCTGAAGAAGGAAGTGTGATTGACGTTGGTAGAAAATTAACTGCCAAAGGAGAAATCCAGGCACAACTCATGGGAAAGTGGCTAAAATCAAAACTGCCTGAAAAATTCAGAGTGCTGGCTAGCCCGACCAAGCGTACTCAACAAACGGCTCAGGCACTCACTAAAACAATTGAAACAGTCAAGTCCATAGGACCCGGTGCTGATGCAATTTCAATTCTGGCTGCGGCAGGATGGCCGGATGCAAAAGGTACCATAGTGGTAGTAGGCCACCAGCCTACCTTGGCAAGAGTTGCCGCATTCCTGCTTGCGGGTGAAGAGGCAGACTGGAATATGAAAAAAGGCAATGTATGGTGGCTCAGTAACCGCGTTCGGGAGGCCAGAGCACAGACCGTGCTCAAAGTGATGATGTCGCCGGAATACCTTTAAATGCTTATCGGGTCTTGTCAAAACACTGGCTTTAGAGTGCACCGGCCAGATAGTTTGTAACGGGTATAGTGATATCAGAATCCTGTTATTTCACACACAAAAAATAGCCGCGAAAAAAATGAACAGGCTGTGAGAGTTATAACTTCAAAAGTCCTGTTGCGTATGGTTTGGCAGATTCAATTATCGGCAATTAAACCCGCTTTGATGTAAACGAAACATCGATACATTTAAATCTGTCCGCCCAGTTTGTCGGTAAAGGCTTGCAGCTAGGACAGCGTGCTTGAAATTTCCAGTCTCAGACCGACGCTTTTCCATTCTTTGGCTTCATTTGCTAGTGCGGTTTCGGTTAGTGGATTTATGCTTAGCCAATCTCTGCTCATGGCAAGTTTAAAGCTGGAGCCCTCCAAGGAAAGCTTGATCTCGGGTAATTCGAAATCCATGCGGCTGCGGTAGAACAATACCGCGAGACGCAGGGCCAGAATTTGGTTCAAGGTTTCGTTGTCTGGCAAAGGTTGCGCAGCCTTGCCCAAGGAGCCGCGCTGGGCGAGAACCAGGCGCGATAATTGTAACTGCTCTTTTTTTGAGAAGCCGGGCATATCCGCATTTTCAATGATGTAAGCAGAATGTTTATGGAAGCCACTATGCGCGATGGAAAGCCCAATCTCGTGCAAACGTGCAGCCCAGGAAAATCGCATAAGTGCGGCATCCATATCAATTGACTGTGTTGCTCCAAACTGGCGTAATAAGTTGATGCCGAGCTGCAGAACATGTCCAGCCTGTACTGCATCGACTTGATATCGTCGCATGAACTGATTTACAGTCGTTTCACGCATGTCCTGACTGTGAAAGCGGCCTAGTTGATCGTATAAAACTCCCTCCCGCAATGCGGTGTCAGCGATGCTCATGTTTGCAATATCAAGTTCGGAGAAAATTGCCGTCATGATGGCATAGCCACCCGCCAAAACAGGGATACGGTCCGGGCGCAAACCTGCCAACTGAAGTTTGTTGCAATCACCCGCCTTGAGCATGGCATCTTTTAATTTTGCCAATCCATCCTGTGTAATGCCGATTTCACTATAGCCATTCATTTGCAATATTTCGCTCAGCGCTTTAGCGGTGCCGGAAGATCCAATGGCGTGTTGCCAATGCGTTGAGGAAAATTCATTGTGTATTGTCTGCAGCTCGGTGCGTGCGGCAAGGTCGGCCTCGCGCAGGGCACTTTTGCTGATTTTTCCGTTGGGGAAAAAGCGCTGGCTATAACTGACGCAGCCCATGTACAGGCTTTCCATTTGCTGCGGTTTCAGGCCTGCACCGATGATGAATTCGGTCGAACCACCACCGATGTCAACCACCAGCCGCTTGTCGTTTGATACCGGCAGACCATGCGAAACACCGAGGTAGATCAGGCGAGCTTCCTCGCGGCCGGCAATGATTTCTATCGGGAAACCAAGTGCGGCTTCAGCCTGCTGCAGAAATTCCTGGGCATTTTTCGCGACACGAAAGGTATTGGTGCCGACGGCACGCACCGCACCCCGCGGCAGGCCGCGCAGGCGTTCTCCGAAGCGGGCAAGGCTGGCTAATGCACGTTTGCAGGTGTCCTGGTCCAGGATTTTATCGGAACCCAGTCCGGCACCGAGACGCACCGTATCTTTGAGGGAATCCAGCAAATATATCTGATCGCCCTCCACGCGGGCAACTTGCAGCCTGAAGCTGTTGGAGCCGAGGTCTACTGCCGCAATCATGGGATATTTCTTCACCGGAAGCCTATGCCACTTCACCTTCGATTTGCTCGAAGGAAGTGTGTCGGATGTCTTTTCCCTTGACCATGTAGACCACATATTCGGACATATTTTTGGCATGGTCACCGATGCGCTCTATTGCCTTGGCTGCAAACAATACCTCTATTGAGGTGGAGATCGTGCGCGGATCTTCCATCATGTAAGTGATCAGGTGACGCATGCACAAGCGGTATGTCTCATCAACGTGTACATCCTGGCGTGGTACCTGAAGCGCAACGCTCGGGTCGAGGCGGGCGAAACCGTCGAGCGATGTGCGCAGCATATCCAAAGCGATGCCACTCATGAGTTTGATTTCATTGAAACGCGGTTTGTACAGGCGCTCCGCCTGGTAAATCAATTTGGCCATTTCTGAAATTTTTTTCGCTTCATCTCCGATTCGTTCCAGATCTGAGATGGTTTTAATCACTGTCATCAACATACGCAAATCCACAGCGGTGGGTTGTCGGCGCACTATGATGCGGGAACATGCCGCGTCGATTTCCACCTCCATGGCGTTTACCTGTAACTCTCTGGAGATCACCATATCAGCCAGATCCATTCTTCTATTGATGAGGGAGTCAATCGCATTGGCAGTTTGCTCCTCAACCAGCCCCCCCATCTGTAGCACGCGTAAACGTACTGCTTCTAATTCTGCGTCGAACTGTCTGGAAGTGTGTTCAGTTAGCATTGTCAATTTCCTTGTACAGTGAATTTAAGCCAAAAATAGCGACTAAAATCAGTATATCCGGTTATTGTGACAGTTATGTTTCCAGACGAGAAAGCCATCTTGGCATCCCGATATACCCTGATTTACTGGGCAGAAAATAACGTTTACAGGCTTCGATCCGTAACCGTATGCTCGGTGATTTCGATCGTGCAGTCAACAGACTAACATGTCAGCGCGTTGTTTGGCACGGGGCTGCGGCGAGAACGATGTTGTAAGGCAGTATGGTGTGGAAGCTTTATGTAAATTCCCTTAAGGAAGCTCTGAATAAGTAACAAAAAATGAGAACGACTCGCGCACAATCTGCTGTGGAAATTCGAATTGGGCAGAAATTACCCTGGCAAGGATC
>Ga0315270_10000030_pt1 | contig 72190 bp, 67 predicted proteins | sample C1_bottom_MG_FD_204932 | JGI IMG/M metagenome (GOLD analysis project Ga0315270, IMG submission 204932) | Sediment microbial communities from Yellowstone Lake, YNP, Wyoming, USA - C1_bottom | ecosystem: Environmental > Aquatic > Freshwater > Lake > Sediment | place: USA: Wyoming | collected... | reverse complement strand
TGTTTGGGGGTGAGGTGTTTCATGTGCTCAGTATAGGTGAAAAACCAAAAAGCAATAACCGCAGAGGACGCGGAGGACGCTGGGTAAAGCAATTCCAGGGTTACTCTGCGTCCTCCGCGTCCTCTGCGGTTCAAGCTTTTCCCCGGTCTAAGCCGCCCAAGCTCGCCATGCTAGAATAAACACCTTTTTTCAAACAAAATTTCCGGTTTCCCATGCCTCGCGATTGCACCGCACAATTACAGCAACTGCTCCTCGAGCGCATCCTGATTCTGGATGGCGCGATGGGCACCATGATCCAACGCTATAAGCTGTCGGAGGCGGATTATCGCGGTGAACGTTTTAAAGATTGGGCTTCTGACCTGAAGGGCAACAACGATCTGTTGACCCTGACCCAACCCAAGATCATCCGCGACATCCAGGCCGCTTACCTCGAAGCGGGCGCGGATATCTTGGAGACCAATACGTTCAACGCCACGTCCATCGCCATGGCGGATTACCAGATGGAAGCGCTGGTGTATGAGTTGAACTTCGAGGCGGCCAAACTCGCGCGCGAAGTGGCGGACGAATTCGAGGCCAAGATTCCGAACAAGCCGCGCTTTGTCGCCGGTGTGCTCGGCCCGACCAATCGCACCGCCAGTATTTCGCCGGATGTGAACGACCCCAGTTACCGCAACACCAGTTTCGATCTGTTAGTAACGGCTTACACTGAGGCTATCAGCGGACTGGTGGATGGCGGCGCCAATATTCTCATGGTCGAAACCATCTTCGATACGCTGAATGCCAAGGCTGCGTTGTTTGCCATCGAGCGCTATTTTGATACGCATGGCTTCCGATTGCCGATCATGATTTCCGGCACGATTACTGATGCCTCGGGGCGCACGCTCTCGGGCCAGACCGGCGAGGCGTTTTGGAATGCGTTATCGCATGTGCGACCGCTGACCTTTGGTCTGAACTGCGCGCTGGGTGCAAATGAGTTGCGTCAGTATGTAGAAGAGTTATCGAATAAGGTGGATGTGTTTACCTCCGCCCACCCCAATGCCGGGCTGCCAAATCAATTCGGCGAGTATGACGAAACCCCCGAGGCGATGGCCGCAGAGATTGGCACCTGGGCCGCGGCCGGGTATCTGAATATTATCGGCGGTTGCTGCGGCACCAGCCCGGCGCACATTCAAGCGATTGCCGCTGCGGTCGCGCCTTATCCGCCACGCAAGATTCCGCACATCGAACCGCAAATGCGGCTGTCGGGCCTTGAGCCATTTAACATCGGCAAGGACTCGCTGTTCGTGAATGTTGGCGAGCGCACCAATGTCACCGGCTCCAAGCTGTTCGCGCGCCTGATCTTGAACGAGGAATACGACCAAGCGCTGGCCGTGGCGCGCACCCAAGTGGAAGCGGGCGCGCAAATCATCGACATCAATATGGACGAGGCGATGTTGGATTCGGAAGCGGCGATGGTGAAATTCCTGAACCTGATCGCGTCCGAACCGGATATTTCTAAAGTGCCGGTGATGATCGATTCCTCCAAATGGAGCGTGATCGAGGCCGGCCTGAAATGCATCCAGGGCAAGGGTATCGTCAATTCGATTTCGATGAAGGAAGGCGAGGCCGAGTTTATCGAGCGCGCCAAGCTGTGCCGACGTTACGGCGCGGCAGCGGTGGTGATGGCCTTCGACGAAACCGGGCAGGCCGACACTTATCAGCGCAAGATCGATATTTGCGCGCGCTCCTACAAGCTGCTCACCGAACAAGTCGGCTTCCCGCCGGAAGATATTATTTTCGACCCGAATATTTTCGCGGTCGCCACCGGCATCGAAGAGCACAACAACTACGCGGTGGATTTTATCGAGGCCACGCGCTGGATCAAACAAAACTTGCCCTATGCCAAGGTGAGCGGCGGTGTGTCCAACGTGTCGTTCTCGTTCCGCGGCAACGACCCGGTGCGTGAGGCGATCCACACCGCATTTTTGTATCACGCGATTGCGGCCGGCATGGACATGGGCATCGTCAACGCTGGTCAGTTGGGCGTGTATGCGGAAATCCCCAAGGATTTGCTGGAGCGCGTCGAGGATGTGCTGCTGAATCGCCGCCCCGATTCCACCGAGCGTTTGGTGGAATTCGCCGGGCGCTTCAAAGGCCAGACCAAGGAGCAAGTTGAAGACTTATCCTGGCGCGAAGCGCCTGTCGCCGAGCGCCTGAGCCACGCGCTGGTAAAAGGCATTACCACTTACATCATTGCAGACACCGAAGAAGCGCGGCTGTCGGTTGCGCGCCCGATTCTCGTCATCGAAGGCCCGCTGATGGACGGCATGAATGTAGTGGGCGACTTGTTCGGCGCGGGCAAAATGTTCCTGCCGCAAGTGGTGAAATCGGCGCGCGTGATGAAGCAAGCCGTAGCGCACCTCGTGCCCTATATCGAAGAAGAAAAATTGCGCAGCGGCGAAGTCGCGCAAGCCAAGGGCAAGATCATTATGGCCACGGTCAAGGGCGATGTGCACGACATCGGCAAAAATATCGTCGGCGTGGTGTTGCAGTGCAACAACTACGATGTGGTTGATCTGGGCGTGATGGTGCCGGCCGCCAAGATTTTGCAGACCGCGATCGATGAGAAGGCCGACATCATCGGCTTGTCTGGTCTGATCACGCCCTCGCTGGAAGAAATGGCGCATGTGGCGAAAGAGATGGAGCGTCTGGGTTTCACGATTCCGCTTTTAATCGGCGGCGCCACCACCTCGCTCGCCCATACCTCGGTCAAGATCGAGCCGAACTACAAGGGTGTTACGGTGCATGTGAAGGACGCATCGCGCGCGGTCGGTGTCTGTACCCAGTTACTTTCGCCCGAGCTGCGCGATGACTATGCGCGTTCGGTTCGTGAGGACTACGCCCAAGTGCGCGAACGCCACAAAAACAAGCAATCCAACATCAAGCAACTGACGCTAATGCAAGCACGCGCCAATGCGCTGAAGACCGACTGGTCGGCTTATACGCCGCCCAAACCGAATTTCTTGGGCGTAAAAGCACTGACCGAATATCCCTTGGAAGAGATCGCCAAACGCATCGACTGGACGCCGTTTTTTGCAGCCTGGGAATTGCACGGCAAGTTCCCCAAGATTCTCGAGGACGAAGTGGTCGGCGTCGAAGCCAGCAAACTCTACCAAGACGCGCAGGGTATGTTGGCTGGCATCATCGCGCAAAAGTGGCTCACGGCAAATGGCGTGATCGGCCTGTTTCCCGCGAATAGCGTGGGCGACGATATCGAAATCTACAGCGATGAATCGCGCAGCCAAGTGGCGATGACTTATCACAGCCTGCGCCAGCAAGCGGAGAAGCCGCCTGGCCGCCCCAATCTCGCGCTGGCGGATTTCATCGCGGCTAAAGATGCGGGAGGCATCAAAGACTACATCGGCGCCTTCGCCGTCACCGCCGGCATCAACATCGATGCGCGGGTGGCTGAGTACGAAAAAAATCACGACGACTACAACGCCATCATGCTGAAGGCGCTGGCTGACCGCTTGGCCGAAGCCTTCGCCGAGTTGCTGCACGAACGCGTGCGGCGCGAATTCTGGGGCTATGCCGCAGATGAAGTGCTGAGCAACGACGACATGATCGCCGAAAAATATCGCGGCATCCGCCCCGCACCCGGCTACCCCGCCTGCCCCGAGCACAGCGAAAAAGGGCCGTTGTTCGAGTTGCTGCACGCCCCGGAAAACGCTGGCATCACGCTCACTGATAGCTTCGCCATGCTGCCCACCGCCGCAGTATCGGGCTTCTACTTCTCGCATCCCGAATCCAGCTATTTCGCCGTGGGCAAAATCGGCCGCGATCAATTGGAAGACTATGCGCAACGCAAGGGCTGGGATATCGAAACCGCCGAGCGCTGGTTGGCGCCAAATTTGGGATAGGCGCTACGCGTCGGTTGATGCCCATCAACACTCTCCTCTTTACCGCCCCTGGATGCCCGCATTGCCCGGGCATCAAAGCCAATCTCAACACCTTGCTGCAAGAAGGCTTGATCGCATCGCTGGAAGTTGTGGATGCTTCGGCCGAGTCCTCGCGCGCGCAGGAGCTGGGCGTACAAAACGTACCCTGGTTCATGCTGGGAGCACTGCAATTCGAGGGCGCGATGTCCTTGGGCGAATTGCGCCTTTGGGCCGAGCGTGCGGCGCGCACCGATGGCATGCGGGATTATTTTTACGAAATGCTGAAATCCGGACGGCGCGCTAAAGTAGAACAGCTGATTCGCCAGCAGCCACAACAGGCGGCGGTTCTGGGCGATTTGTTGCTCGACCCAGAGGCCAGCATGGCTGTGCGCATCGGCATCGGCGCAGTGCTGGAAGAGTTGCAGGGCACGGGCTTGCTCGATGCCCTAGTGCCGAAGCTGGTGCAGATCCTGCAAGGCTCCGAGCCGCGCAACCGTGCCGATGCGGCGCATTATCTGTCACTGATTGCGAACGCGGCGGCGTTGGATGAGCTGCGTAATTACTTGGAGGATACAGAGACGGAAGTGCGAGAAATCGCGCTAGAAGCGCTCGGTGAATAGCGGTGGTGTTTTTTATTCGTGTTCATTCGTGGTTCCCAGCCTTTTCTTGCTTTTCTAAGCCGATTGCAGGCTTAGCCAAAATCTTTGGTCGGGGTAGGCAGTCGGCGGACTGACCGCCCAAGGTGATTCGCGCAGCCATAGGTTCATGCGTTCGACTGCTTGCGGTTTGCTCATGAAGTAGCCTTGCGAGGTATCGCAGCCGAGCGTGGTCAAAATTTCCCAAGTCTCACGATTCTCTACACCTTCAGCCGTGACCTTGAGCCCGAGGTTATGTGCCAAGTCGATGGTGGAGCGCACGATGACTGCGTCGTTGTCGTCGTTGCACATGTTCATCACGAAGGATTTGTCGATCTTGAGTTCATCCACCGGTAGTTGCTTGAGATAGGCGAGTGAGGAATAGCCCGTGCCGAAATCGTCAATCGCAATGCTGATGCCGGCATCGCTAAAACGATGCAAGCTGCGGATGCCGTCGCTCGGGCTCGACATGACTGCGCTCTCGGTGATTTCTAGCACCAGATATTGCGGCTGAATGCCGGCTTCTTGCAGCAAGGCGATCACGGTATCGACCAATTCCGGGTCATGCAGGTTGCTGGCCGAGAGGTTCACTGCCATGCTTAAGCGATGTCCTTGGGCGTGAAATGCGGCGAGGTGCTCGATGGCCTCCTTCAGCACCCAGCGGGTGAGTGCCCCGATCAGGCCGGCGCGCTCAGATAGGGGAATGAACTTGTCTGGGGGCACAAAACCGCGTTGCGGGTGAGTCCAGCGTGCTAAGGCTTCGAAACCGATTACGCGGTGCTGCCGATGATCGATCTTTGGTTGGAAGTGCAGGCTTAACTGATTGCCGAAGATGGCCTCGCGCAGTTCGCCCTTTAAGGAAAAGTCGTCGCGCGATATTTTGTCTTGTTCCGGCGAATAAATCGCGAAACTGCTGCCGCCACGTTTCGCGACATACATCGCGATATCCGCTTCACGTAGTAAGGCGCTCGGGGTTTGGCCGTGTTCCGGGAAAAATGACATGCCCAGACTGGCGCCGACATCGATGATTTGTTGTTCGATGAGGAAAGGCCGATCCAGGCAGATCAGCACTTTTTCGGCTGCCTGCGCGGCGTTCTCCTGCGTCAGCCCGTGCAGCAAAATTACGAACTCGTCGCCACCGAGGCGCGCAATGATGTCGTCGGGTCGCATGGTCTCAACCAGGCGTGCGCCGACCTCTTTCAACAACAGGTCGCCGAACTCATGACCCAAACTGTCGTTGACTTCCTTGAAGTGATTCAAGTCCATGAGCATGACTGCGAATGCAGCCTTGCTCTGCTGGGCGTGGGCAACTTGCTGTTCCAGGCGCTGCAATAATTGCAGGCGGTTAGGTAGGCCGGTTAGTGTGTCGTACAGGGCTTGTGTCGCCAATTGCTGGCCTTGGGCGGTGACACGGCGGTTAACGATGTGCGAGATGGCGAAACCAACTGCAACAATGCAGGCGCTGAGTATCAAGATGATGGTCACCGCTTGCTGGAAAGAGGCGTCAGCATTGCGCAAGGCAACTGCTGCTTGGCTCTGTTGTAGGCGAATAAAGGCCGCAGCGCGTTCACCAATCAAGCGTTGTTTGGGCATGGCTTCGTTGCGGAGTTTTTCCTGCATGGCTTGTTGTTGGCCGCTCAGGGCCAAGTCCATGACATTTTCCAGTACTGGCCGGGCCGCCTTGGTCAGTTGTCGCATGTCCGCCAAGATGGCTTTTTCTTTCGGCGTGAGCGGCATTTTCTCGATTCTGTCTCGGGCCTCCGCATACATGCCGCCGAACGCATCGAAGCGCAACCGCTCTTCTTCTTTTTCAAAATCGTCGCTAATGACGGCTACAGCGTGCATGCTCAAGGCGCGTTGCGCCAGAGCGGTTTGAATGGTGCTGGCCAGTTGGGTCTTGACGTTTTGATTCTCGACCACGGCGTGCAGACGATTGTTTGCTTGGGCAACAAAGTATAGGCCGATGACAGTCAGCGCCATCATCAGGCTCAGCATGAAAAAAGAGCTGGCGACGATGGGCTTACTGATCCCGGCTTCTTGTTCTATTCGCGGCTTCGCGGACATCTAGCGTGTTGGCCCTAGGAAAATTGAGAATATCAAACTGATTAGCGGCAATATGCGGCTATTCTTTAACTGGCGGCCACATGAGATTGTGACAAAAATAGCAATATAATCAGGGTAATGCCGGATTGTAAAGAATGCGACTCCAAATCGGATGTATTTGGGCCGTGCGCGGCGGCGGTGTACTATGCACTAGTCTTATTGCGGCCCCACCCCCCCATGTCCAAGCAAGTCGTTGTCCTGCCTTCCCGCGGGCTGTTTGAAGTGAACGCTGCCGATACCCTGCTGGAAGGGGCGTTGCGCGCCGGGCTGGCGCTGAATTACGGCTGCAGCAATGGCAATTGCGGCCTGTGCAAGGCGCGTGTGGTGAGCGGCAAGGCGGAAAAAATACGGCAGCAGGACTATGTCTTGTCCGACGCCGAAAAGAACCAAGGTTATATTTTGCTGTGTTCACACACTGCGGCCGGCGACATGGAAATTGAGGCCGCAGTGGCGAATAGGGCGGCGGATATTCAATTTCAGGAAATCCAGGCGCGCGTTAAGAGCGTTCAGCCGCTGACCGACAAAGTATGGCTGCTGCATCTGCAAACGCCGCGCACCAATCGACTGCGCTTTCTGGCCGGGCAAAGTGTCGCACTCGCTATCGCCGACGATAGCGGCAGCTACGCCATTGCCAGCTGCCCGTGTGACGACCGCAACCTGCAATTCCATGTCCGCAACATTCCGGGCGATACCTTTGCCCAACGTGTTTTCAACGGCCTGCGCAGCGGCGACAACGTTAGCGTGTATGGCCCGGCGGGAGAGTTCGTGCTGCCCCATGAACCCGTGCGTCCCTTGCTGATGCTGGCTTGCAATAGCGGATTCGCGCCAATCAAAAGCTTGGTCGAACATGCCTTCTCGCTCGACATCACGGATGCGGTGCATTTGTATTGGTTGGCCACGGTGCAGGGCGGTCACTATATGGCCAATTGGTGCCGCGCTTGGGCTGATGCCCTGGATAATTTTCACTACCACGAACTGTCTGCTGCATCATTGCAAGAACCCAATCCAGAGCAAGTCCTGGCGCAAGTCAGCGCCGATCATTTGGATATGGCACAGTTCGATGTATTCGTCGCCGGGCCGGCGCTTTTCGTCAATGCCGCACGCGCCGCTTTGTTGCAGCGTGGTGTGCCATTGACTCAACTTTTTTCTGCGATTGTCTAAATGAGCCTATTACTGTATTGCCGCGCTGGATTTGAAAATGAATGCGCTGCCGAAATTGTTGCGCAGTGTACCGAGCTGGGTGTGTCTGGATACGCCAGGACCAAACCGGATACCGGTTATGTGCTGTTTGTGCCGCACGAAGCGGATTCCACCAGAGGTCTGGGAAAGCGCCTCGCCTTTGAGGATTTGGTGTTCGCGCGCCAACTGATTTTTAATGTGCGCCTAATCGAAGACCTGCCGCTAACCGACCGCGTGACGCCCTTGGTCGTGGCTATTCGCGACCTCGACAGCGCATTCTCCGATGTCTGGTTGGAAACGGCTGATACCAACGAAGCCAAAGAGCTCTCCGGATTTTTCCGCAAATTTTCCCCGCCCTTGAAGCATGGTTTAAAGCAGGCGGGCTTACTGGAAGAAGAAACTCAGCGTGCACGCTTGCATCTGTTTTGGCTGAATTCCAGCACCGTCTATCTTGGGGTGTCTTATCCGAACAATGCCTCGCCCTGGCCCATGGGCATCCCACGTCTCAAGCTGGGACGCGGTGCGCCAAGTCGTTCCGCGCTCAAATTGTCCGAGGCGATCATGACTTTTTTAAGCGCCGAGGAGGCGCAGGAATTGCTGCATGAGGGGCTCAGTGCGGTCGATCTGGGCGCCGCGCCCGGTGGCTGGACTTGGCAATTGGTGCAACGCGGGTTGAATGTCACCGCAGTGGATAATGGCGCGATCGACCAAAAATTGCTTGCTTCCAATTTGGTGGAGCATGTGCGCGAGGATGGTTTTCATTATTGGCCAAAGCGCAGCGTGGAATGGTTGGTGTGCGATATGGTGGAAAAGCCGGCGCGTATTGCGCAATTGGTGGCGCGTTGGGTCGCGGCGGGCAAATGCCAACGCGCAATCTTCAACCTGAAATTGCCGATGAAAAAACGCTGGGATGAGCTGAATCACTGCCGTGCGCTGATCGACGAAGCGCTGGGCGACCAATACTACCAGCTGCGCTTTAAACAGCTCTACCACGACCGCGAAGAAGTGACCGGGCTGTTACAAATCGTCCGCCAAAAATAGTGGCGGGCACTTGCACTATACTGATTTTTTAATCAACCGTAGGGAGATGGACATGCGACATTCAGCGCTCAAGTTAGCAATGTTTTTATTTGTTTCTATTACGGCCATCGCCGTGCAGGCTGCGACGATTACCGCTGTGAGTGTTAGCCCCGCTACGGTGCGCGTCGGCGACCCCTTCACGGTGACCATCAGCGGCGATGGCGATAGCCCGAATTGCGGTATTCGTCTGCAATTTAACGACGCCATTCCGACCGAATCGTTTTCGCTTTCCGAGCGTGGCGGATCACTGCCGTTAACGCTCAACAAGACCATCAATAAACCGGGTGTGTATAAAGTCGAAGCGCTGGGGCGCAAAGCCGGCCCGCTGGTGTTTGGTTGTCAGGGTGAAGCCGCTACGACCATTACCGTGGTGGCTGCCGGCAAGGCTTGGGGCGGGCCTGTTACAAGTACCGGCGTTGTGGGGAGTAGTTTCACAGCGCAATGCCCTGGCGGTTGGGCCATGATTGCCGGGGAGAAAGATCCGAGCAAAGGTTTTACCTGTGCTCCGTTGCGTCCGGCTACGCCGCTGGATTGCGGCACGATGCAATACTTTGAGAAAGATGGTTTGATCGGTTGTAAAAAGCGGCGCTAAAACCAAGAGCTCTTAAGCGCAGACCTTCATTTGCGCTTAAGAATTCGCGCTAAATTTAAGCGGGGTGCGGCGCCTCAACCCCTATTTCGGGTACGGCAATTCTAAAGAACAAGGCTTCTTCCAGCGCGTCCTTCGCCTCTTTGTGCCAAGGCTCCAATTCCAGCGCCTTGGCAAAGGCGCGTGCGGCATCGGGGAAATGTTGCAACAGCATGTAAGCCATGCCTAATTGAAAATGCAGTTCCGCGTTGCTAGGGTTAAGGCCGATGGCTTCGTTGTAGCAGTTCACCGCAACTTCCGGGCTTCCGATTTGGTAGCAAATCAGACCGAGATTGACCCATGACGCATAGAAATCCGGATTCAAGGTAATGGCGCGCTGATAGCACACCGCAGCGGACGTGGTGTCTTCCAGGCTTTGATAGGCGACGCCCATGCCATAGTGGGCGGATGCGCTGAGCGGTTCAACATTCACCACGATCTTGAAGTGCTCAATGGCCTGCTCAAACAAAGCCTCCTGATTGAGTAGCATACCGAGATTGTTGTGCGCCTCCGGAAAGCGCGGACGGATTTCGATGGCCAGGCGATAGTTTTTGATTGCGGCCTCATAGGCATCGAGCCCAGCATGCGCGCGCGCTAGATTGTAGTAAGCAATGGCAGTGCGTTTATCTGTGGTGATCTTGGCGGCGAGCAATAAATCCAGCGCGTCCTGGAAGCATTCGCGTGCTTGTTTAGCTTCACCATGTTGCATCAGCTTGTTGCCGGTATCGGTCAGCACTGAAACGGCATGCGCGTTTTGCTGGTTTAAGCGCAGGATCGACTGGGCGGAACGGGTTTTGTTCTTCATTCCAGCTTTTACGGCCAATCCGCGCAAAAATTTAGCGCTACTTGAATTATGCTTTCAACGCGCCCATGAAGGTCTTAACGGCCCGCATTTTGCAGGCATTTCGACCTAGAGGTAAATACAATGTCCATGAACATGGTTTTTAGCAGCCCTTATTACCAGGTATTCGAGTACCCCGAATTGGATGCGATTGAATTGGTCGATAATGTGCGCGCTACCGGCACGCTGATTACGGGCGCGATGGCCGCAGAATTTCGTGCTTCCATGCAGGATTTATCCACACAACAACCGACTGCGGATGACGTGGATGAGTTGATTGGTGGTTATGAGGCCTTGATGCATCAATCCCTGCAAATACATTAATCAAAGCCTTGATCCCAGCGCCCCGTACCTCGCCCCACACTTATGCTTGACGCCCATAGGCCGCACAGTGCTATGATTCGGTTCGCATTTTAATTTCCGCAGCAGCATTTCACGTTTGGGGCAATATGAAACTGGAATACAACTACCGGGTAGGGCCAAAAGGCATTGAGTTTTCGATGATCGATGGACTCGACGACGAGATGGAATTTGACGGCACGCCGGAGCAACGCACCACCATCCAGCTCTACGTCATGCAAGCTTGGCAAGATGCCATCAACAAATCCTCCGCTGGCCCGGATGAGATCCGCACGCTGTTGGAAACCAGCGAAGGTCAATTGCTACTGCAAAATCGCGCTCGCGAGTATTTGGCTGAGATTCTGGCTGACTTCCCGCCGGAGCTGAATCGGCGCAAAAAATCCGATCGCCGCGATCTCAATTCGCGTCCGCGCGAAAAAGAGAGTGATCGGCGTTTCACCAACAAGCGCCCGAACGCCTAATTCCGAAAAGTAATTTACTGCGGAAATCAAGCATTTCTCCTTGATTTCCGCAGTATGCCTTGGTGGATTTAACTGTAAAAACCAATCCGCGCTTTGCGTTTCCCCAGCCGCTCTAAATTCAAGTCCTTCAGCATGAGGTAATTGCGCCCTTCCATCTTGGCGTTGCCGAAGGCGTCCAACAACAGTTTGCGCATGTCGCGTGGCGGTATATCCGCCAATTTTTCCAGCACCTCGTCATCCAACACTTCCGGATCAAAGCCCCAATTGTGAGCGGCTAAAATCTCGCCGTATAAAGCGCGGGCGATGCGTATCGCGCCGTCCTGATCCGGACGCTCGATGGCGTAGACATTCATACGATTCAAAATTGGTTCGGGGATGGCCGACTCGTCGTTGGCCGTCGCCACCCAGAGGATGTGGCTGGCGTTTACCGCGACTTCGATAAATTCATCCTTAAAATGCAGCGCGGTATCGTGCTCCAGCAAGGTGTATAGCGCACCCATTGGATCATAGCGCGCGTCGCCGCCGGCCTTATCGACTTCGTCGAGTGCGATCAGCGGGTTGGCGAATTCGCCTTGCACCAAGGATTGCGCCACCTTGCCTGGCTTGGCGTTCATCCATTGCGAAGATGCACCGGACAAAATCCAGCCGGCGGTGAGCGAGCTCATGGAGACGAATTCAAAGCCGGTGCCGAGCACCTGCGCCAAGCACTTGGCGAAATGCGTCTTGCCCACACCCGGCTCGCCCAACAACAGAATGGGCATGAATTGCACCGCCTCATTGCCGGCAATCGCCAGCGTAGTGTGCTTGCGGATATCGTCAATCACCGGTTTAAAATTGGGGCAGGCATCGTGCAGCGCATCGAAACCATCGGTCGAAGAGGGCCTCACTAAAAAGCGTTCACCGCCGCGCTCACGCATTTTTTCGTACAGGCTGCGCAGTGGTTCGTTCTGATTCGGTGCAGAAGCTTCCAAGGCGCGATCAACATCGGCGACGTTGTAGATGGCTTGGCTGTTGGCCAGCGGAATATGATAAGGCGCATTCATACAGACCTCCTACAATCGTCTCTATGTGTTTATTAGCGGCGGGGCGGGCTGCTACTTAAGGACTTAGGCGATATAATGCGTTTTAAATAAGTCTTTTGATAAGCTGCCTGTGCATTCTCCCGACCTCACATCCGTAGGTATTGTCGCGCCGCAAGTCGCGCGTTTCGACCAAGCCATTACGCTGCGCAGCGGTGCTACGCTGCCGGGCTACGAATTGGTGTACGAGACCTACGGCCAGCTCAATGCCGATAAAAACAACGCGGTGCTGGTGTGTCATGCGCTGTCCGGCAATCACCATGTCGCGGGCTATTACAGCGAGCAAGACAAGCGCCCCGGCTGGTGGGATAACATGATCGGGCCGGGCAAGCCAATCGATACCGAGCGCTTCTTCGTCATCGGTCTTAACAATTTGGGCGGCTGCCACGGTTCGACTGGGCCTTCCAGTATTGATCCTGCAAGCGGTGCGCCGTATGGCGCGGCGTTTCCGGTGGTGACGGTAGATGATTGGGTGGAGACCCAAGCGCGTTTGGCTGACCGATTGGGTATTCAACAATTCGCAGCAGTCATGGGCGGCAGCCTGGGTGGCATGCAGGTGCTGCAATGGAGCATCACTTATCCCGAACGTCTACGGCATGCGCTGGTCATTGCCGCGGCCCCCAAGCTGACGGCGCAGAACATCGCTTTCAACGACGTGGCACGCCAGGCCATCCTCACTGATCCGGATTTTCATGGCGGCGATTTTTACGCCCATGGCGTGACGCCGAAGCGCGGCTTGCGCTTGGCGCGCATGCTGGGTCATATCACTTATCTATCGGACGATGTGATGGGCAGCAAATTCGGCCGCCTGCTGCGCTCTGGCGCATTTCAGTACAGCTACGATGTCGAGTTCGAGATCGAGTCCTATCTGCGCTATCAGGGCGACAAATTTGCCGAGAGTTTCGACGCCAACACTTATTTGCTGATGACCAAGGCGTTGGACTATTTCGATCCTACGCATCATCAAGAAGACGGCTCGCTGTCGCTGGCCTTGAAGCCTGCCAGCGCAAAATTTCTCGTGATCGCCTTTACCACCGACTGGCGCTTCGCCCCTGATCGTTCGCGTGAAATCGTCAAGGCACTGTTGGATAACGAGCGCGACGTGGCTTACGCCGAGATTACCTCCAGCCACGGTCACGATGCATTCCTAATGCTGGAGCCGCATTATCACGAACTGGTGCGCGCCTATATGCAGCGCGTGGCGCAGGAGGATCAGGAATGAATTCGGCAAAGTCCTCTCGTTCCGATTTCAAAACCATTGCACACTGGATTCCCTCCGGCGCCAAAGTGCTCGATTTGGGTTGCGGCGACGGCAGCTTGTTGCGCTATCTCCAGGAAACGCGTGGTGCCAAGACCTATGGTGTAGAAATCGCTGACGAGAAAATTCTGGCCTGCATCCAAAATGGCGTGAACGTGATCCAGACCGACTTGGAAAGCGGCCTGTCCGGCTTTGAATCGCATTCCTTCGATTTTGTGGTGCTGTCGCAGACATTGCAGGCGATGAAACACACTGAAGCCATCGTGCGTGAAATGCTGCGGGTCGGGCAGCAGGCCATCGTTACCTTCCCTAACTTCGGTTACTGGCAACATCGGATGCAAGTCTTTAGCGGACGCATGCCAGTCTCCTCTGATCTACCCTATCAGTGGTACGACACGCCCAATATTCACTTGTGCACGCTCAAAGACTTCGAGGCTTTTTGTGCTACGCATGGCGTACGCATTCTAGAACGTGTTGTCATGCATCGTGGCGCGGCGGTGCATGCGCTGCCGAATCTGCTGGGCAGCCTGGCCGTTTATCGCTTGGAGCGGCTGGGATAGCCTAGGATTTTTGGTTGCGCGTCGCCAGCCACACCAGCAATAGCACAGGGACACCAAGCACTGCGGTGCCAGTGAAAAAATTGGCCCAGCCGTAGGCATCCACAAACTCTCCAGAAAAGCCCGCGATGAACTTCGGCAGCAACAGCATGACCGAGGTGAACAAGGCGTATTGCGTCGCCGAATAGGCTTGATTGGTGAGGCCGGACAGATAGGCGACGAATGCGCTGGAAGCGATGCCGCTAGCCAGATTGTCAGCCGAAATAGTAAAGACCAAAGCGCCTACGTCATGCCCCTGGCCGATTAACCACACAAATAATAAATTGGTGGCGGCCGACAATACCGCGCCCAGCATCAAGGTGCGCATTACGCCGAGGCGCACAATCAATAAGCCACCCAAACCTGCGCCGGCAATGGTCATGATTACGCCGTAGACCTTGGACACGGTTGCAACTTCATCCTTGGTAAAGCCCATTTCCTGATAAAACGGGTTGCTCATCACCCCCATCACCACATCGGAAATGCGATACACCGCGATCAAGGCCAGGATCAGCGCGGCCTGCCATTTGAAACGTTGAATGAAATCGATGAACGGTGACAATACCGCCGCATGCACCCAGGCCACGACATCCAGTAATGTCCCGGAGAACCCGGCAGCGGCCAAGTTTTTGCGTGCCTGCGCCTCGCGCTCATTCGTGATGGACGACACTCTTTTTTCCGGCTCGCGAATGATCAGCGTGGTCAACATGCCGATGCACATCAGGCCGGCCATCACGCTGTATGCCACTTGCCAGGGATGGAAGTCATAGTGCGCGCCCGAAGGCGCAACGCTTGCGGCAATCCACAGTGCACCCGCGCCCGCAGTGATCATCGCGATGCGATAGCCGCCTTGATAGGTTGCAGCCATCGCCCCTTGCTTCTCGGTTTCCACCGCTTCGATCCGATAAGCATCGAGTGCAATATCCTGCGTGGCCGAGGCAAACGCCACCGCCAGTGCAAACCACACCGTGTGCGTCAAATTTAGCACCGGGTCGGTGTTCGCCATACCCAGCAAGGCCGCTGCGATGCAAAGTTGCGATAGCAGCAACCAAGCGCGGCGGCGTCCCAAGCGCGCCGTCAGCAAAGGCAAACTAAGCCGATCCACCAACGGCGACCATAAAAATTTTACGCCATAGGCTAGACCTACCCAGCTCAAATGGCCGATCGTGGCGCGCGCAATGCCTGCCTCAGACAACCAGAACGACAACGTGCCTAACACCAGTAACAAGGGCAGTCCGGCGGAGAAGCCGAGAAACAACATGCCGATCACGCGTGGGTGGGTGTAGGCCTTAAAAGCCTGAAGCCAATTGTGTTGTTCTTGTGGAGTGTTCAATCTAGGTTCTTTGAAATTAGCTGCCATGCACATCGGGCAGATTCGGCGATCCAGGGAAAATAGCTGTATTAGACAGATAAGGCAATACACCGATGCGCTTGTTTTGGACTCTTCGGTAATATAATTGCGCATCGCTTCTGGAATGATGGCATGACCGATCCCCTAGAAATACTGCGCGCCCAGCTCAATGGCGAAACCGGAAAAATGAATTGGAAAGAGCTGGAGCGGCATTTTGCGCGCGGCGTTGTGATCCGGGTTGCGCGCGACCTTGATTTGGTCGAGGTCGCGGCGCGCATCGCTCGCGACGATAAGGACAGTGTCGCGAACTGGATGAGCGAAGGTTTGATCGATCGCGCCTCCAGCGCAGAAGCGCTGGACTGGAATCAACGACAACCAGAGTTCTGGGCTGTGGTCGTGGCACCTTGGGTGCTGGTGCAAGAAAATAACGGGGCATTGAACAGCTAAGGGATAAATCATGTACCAAGGTCGTTGCCTGTGTGGTGATGTTCGCTACGAAATCCGCGGTGAAATCAAAAAAATCGTGTGTTGTCATTGTTCCGAATGCAGAAAAGCGCAAGGCAGCGCCTTCGCCACCAATGGCGTGGTGGACGAAGCCAATTTCAATTTTTTATCCGGCGAACACCTGCTAACCCGCTACGAGCCGTCGCCCGGCTACGCCAAGCTTTTTTGCAGCCGTTGCGGCTCGCCCATGATCAGCAAGAGCGAACAAAAACCCGGCGTGGTGCGCGTGCGCATAGGCACAATTGAAAGCGACATCACGGAACGGCCGGTAGCGCATATCTTTGTGGGGTCGAAGGCAAATTGGGAAGAAATTGGTGAATCGCTGCCGCAATTTCTAAAAGGCATATAAGGTTTTTTGTGTTCTACAAGCCTAGGTCATAATCCACAATCAAAGGCGCATGATCCGAAAAGCGCTGTTCCTTGTAGACCGTTGCTTCTTTAACGCTAGCGCCAATACCCGGCGTGACGATTTGATAATCGATGCGCCACCCAACATTTTTGGCGTAGGCTTGCCCGCGATTCGACCACCAAGTATAGGCATCGCCTGTCGCTTCAGGATAGCGGCGACGATAGGCGTCAACAAATCCGACTTGCTCGAATATCTCGCTCATCCAGGCGCGCTCTTCCGGTAAAAAACCGGAGTTTTTCTGATTGTTTTTCCAGTTTTTCAGATCGATCTCTTGATGCGCGATGTTCCAATCGCCGCAGATCACGACTTCGCGCCCACTGGCCTGGAGCGCCTTCAGGTGCGGCATGAAGTGCGCCATGAAGCTGAACTTGGCTTGCTGACGTTCTTCGGAAGAAGAGCCGGAGGGCGCATACAGGGAGATCACACTGAGATTGCCAAAATCGGCTTGCAGGTAGCGCCCTTCAAAATCGATATCGGGAATGCCCAGGCCTTCAATAATGCGATCTGGCTGTTTTTTTGCGTACAGGCCGACGCCGCTATAGCCTTTCTTTTCCGCATAGTGAAAGTAACCGAAATATTTGTCCGGTTGCAGCATCTCGCGCGTGAGGTCGGTGGCGTGGGCTTTGAGTTCTTGCACGCACACCACATCGGCGTGCTGTTTATGCAGCCACTCGAAAAAACCCTTGTTGCTGGCGGAGCGGATGCCGTTGAGGTTGGCGGAGATGATGCGCATTAGTTTTTAACCACGAATGAACACAAATTAACACGAATAATTCGGGAGTAATTTTGCGTGCCGGGTATGGGTATAATATGGGTTCTCTTATTCATGTTCATTCGTGTTCATTCGTGGTTACAAATAATTTCAGACAAGAATTCATCGAGTTCGCGATCGGCAAGCAGGTGTTGCTGTTCGGCGAGTTCAAGACCAAGGCCGGGCGCATGAGCCCGTATTTTTTCAACTCCGGCTTGTTCGACGATGGCGACTCAATGGGCAGGCTCGCGCAATTTTACGCCAAAGCCATTCTGGCGTCGCAGGTCGAGTTCGACATGTTGTTTGGCCCGGCCTACAAGGGCATTCCGTTGGTGGCGACGATTGCTGTGGCGTTGGCTGCGATGGGCCGTAACGTGCCCTTCGCATTTAACCGCAAGGAGGCCAAGGATCACGGCGAGGGCGGCAACACCGTGGGTGCGCCCCTCAAGGGAAGGGTGTTGATTGTCGATGATGTCATTTCAGCGGGGACTTCGGTGCGCGAGTCTGTGCATTTGATCCGCGCGCAGGGCGCAGTACCATGCGGTGTAGCCATTGCCATCGATCGGCAAGAGCGTGGCCAGGGGGAGCTATCAGCCGTGCAGGAGGTGATGCAGGATTTTGCTATCCCGGTCATCGCTATTGCCACGTTGGAAGATTTGGTGGGATATTTGCGCGGCCAGCCGGCATTGGCCGCGTCGTTGGAGAAGGTGTTGGCTTATCAAACTCAATACGGAACAAGGAGTACATGATGCTGCGTGCTTTATTCGTCATTCTGCTCGGCCTGAGCTTCAGTTGTAGCGCTCAAGTTAAGCTCTACAAGTGGGTGGACAAGAGCGGTAAGACTCACTACGGCGACACCATCCCGCCGGAGTATACGGATCAAGGCAATACCCAACTCGACAAACGCGGGCAGGTGGTCAAGAAGACCGATGCCGCGCTCACCGCAGCACAAATCAAGGAGCGCGATGACGCTGAGGCGCGTGCTAAGCAGGAAAAAATCGACCAGATGGAAACCCAGCGCCGCGATAAGGCGCTGCTGGCGACCTATACCGAGCTAAAGGAAATCGATTCCAGCTTGCAGCGCAATCTGGGTGCGCTTGACGTGCAAGTCAAAAGCAACGAGTTGCGCATCAAATCGGCGCAAGGCCGGTTGGAAGGCCTGAAGAAACAAGAGGCGGGTTTTGTGCAACGTAAAAAACCAGTTCCACCCGACATCCTGCATGCAATCAAAGCAACGGAAGACGATATCACCCAGATTCGCGCCAGCACCGTCAAATTGGAACAAGAAAAAACCGCCATGCGTCAACGCTATGCTGCGGACAAGGCGCGCTTCCGCGAATTGAAAGGCATGCCGCCGGAACCAGTAGCGCCTGCGACCGCAGTGGCAGCGCCTGTCGCACCAACGCCCATCCCATCGGCTAAACCAGCCGCGGCAGTCGCACCAAAAAAATAAAGTTTAGCTTTGTACGGTTCGCGCACCTTGCCACCACTTAAATAAATAAGTGGCGGCAAGCGCGCCGAGCAGTTGCGCTGCGATGAATCCAGGTGCATCGGCTGGCCGTATCCCGGTAAAAGTATCGCTGGCTGCCCGCGCCAGTGTCACCGCCGGATTGGCAAATGCCGTGGACGCCGTAAACCAATACGCCGCCGTGATGTAAGCACCGACAGCAAAGGCCACGGCTTTAGGCCGGGCGCGGGCGCAGCCCAAGATCACCATGAGTAGGCCAAAGGTCGCGATAAATTCGCTGAAACCTTGGGCCATGCCGGATCGGCTATGTTGCGAGGCTGAAAACAAAGCTAATCCAAACATGGCATGCGCTGCAGCCACCCCGGCAAATGCGCCAAAAATTTGCGCGACCCAGTAAGCGGGAACATCGCGCCAGGACATCTCTTTGCGCAAGGCAAGACTCAAGGTCACCAGCGGATTGAAGTGCGCGCCGGATATCGAGCCCAGGCCCAGGATCAGTGCTATCAGGCCGGCACCAGTCGCCAAGGCATTGGCCAACAAGGCCAGCGCTGGCTGACCCGCGGCCAGGCGTTCTGCCATGATGCCGGAGCCGACTACGACTGCTAGCAGAAACGCCGTTCCGAGGGCCTCGGCACTACTGCGTCGCGCTAGACTCAACAGCAATTTTTGGAATCCAGGCCCGGTGCGCAGCAGGCGGATTGCACCGGAATATTCGTTTTAGGCGCAGCTTGTACGCCAAACATGGGCACTTCAGCCAGAGTATGAAATGCCTCCCAGGCAATGCCTGCTGGATCTTGCACCCAGTGCTTGTCGGATTCCGCATAGCAACAAGCCATGCCCTTTTGATCGATCACGTCCGGGCTAGCTTGCTTGAGTTGCGCTTCTACCGCGAGTAGCTCGGCGGCGCTGTCCACCTGCAACCCCAGATGATCCAAGCCGGCCTTGCCGGAGCGCGTCGAAATCGCAAAGTTGATGCGGGGATCTTCCAGCATCCATTTGGCGTAATCTTCTTTTTGTACGCTGGGCGATGCACCGAACAATGCCGAGTAAAAATCGATACCTTGGTTTAAATCTTTCACACCGACATGCACATGAAATCGTTTCATCGACAAGCTCCTTGAGTGGGTTGCAAAACATCCAGCCGCCGCACCACTTCGGGCACCAGTTTGGCGCGGATATCGTTCAAAACCTGTACAAAACTTTCTAGCGGCTCGCCATGCGGATCGTGGAACGGCATATGTACGCTCGGGATCGGGCGGGGAAAAACCGGGCAGGCTTCGCGGGCGTTATCGCACACCGTGATGATCAAATCGATGCCTTCGTGTAGCACGCTGTCTATATCCTTCGGATAAAGTCCGTCACTAGCGATGCCCGCTTGCAGCAAGGCGGCCAGTGCGCCATCCGCCACTTTGGGCTGTGGTTTGGTACCGGCTGAGATGGCGCGCACTTGCGTGCCAAGGTCATGGTTCAGCAACGCCTGTGCCATTTGGCTACGACAGGAATTGCCGGTACAGAGGATTAAAACAGTCATGCTCGCGGTCATTTTATGTTGCCTCATATATGCGTTATTTCGATTTTAATGCCGGGGCGGGGGTATCGCACAAGGTCGCAGGTTCGCAGCATGCCTTCATCTGTGCCTGATCGGCACGATACGGTTCCAAGCGCTCCACCCCATCGGCCATGGCGCGCAACACTTGCGCTGCCCACAACGGCATCTCAGGATTCAGCCGGTAATGTACCCAAGTACCTTGTTTTCTAGATACCAAAAGCGCTGCATCGCGCAATACAGCCAGATGGCGCGAGACCTTGGGTTGCGGCAATTGCAGCACGCCGAACAGATCGCACACGCACAGCTCGCCGCGCGTCAAGAGCAAGGCCAGGATGCGCCGTCGGGTGTCATCCGAGAGTGCTTCAAACAGGGCGTCAGGGTTCATCATGGACGGCAATATATTCGACAAAACGAATATATGCAAGCGTAAAAAAACCCACGGGGTCAGCCGTGGGTTTTTTGGGGCGGGTTGTCAGTAACTCTTAGGGCATCACTGCCGGTGTGGTGAAGACCCAGTCTTTAGTCTTTGTCAGGGTGTGACAAGCGACACACTCTTGGTCGAAGCTGGCATCCTTGCCATAAGGCTTTTGATCCAAGCCCAGCCAGCGGGCATAACCCCAGCCATCGTTCTTGGCAAATTTTTTCGTATCCTTGAACATGAACTCGACTTGCACGAAGTCAGCGGGAGCAAGTGCGACCGGGAATGCCTCCTCAGCTTTTTCTTTCCACGCTAGTTTGGCGAAAATCGTACCATCCGGCCAGGGGTTGGTCTTGCCGCTACGCGCAGCTTCAATAGCGATGTCATTGCCGAGGATGACGCGAATATGTTTCTTGTCTGCGCGGTAAGAAGGCGCAATCACGCGCCAGTTTTTGTAGCCTTCCGGGATAGTGATGCCGTTGGGTGCCGGTGCGACTTTGGTGTCGGCGGCAAGCGCATTAAAGGCAAATAAAAGTGTCATGGCAAGCAAGGGAATACGTTTCATGAGGGGTCCTTATGAGGGTTATATAAAACAGACAAACACTTTGTCCGCGCTTTTGATCATTTGTTCACAAATGTACGGCCAGTTTACAAAAAATAAGCTGTCAATCAGGTGAACAGGCGGTCAATGAAAATGATTCCAAGGCCTAGAAATTATTTGTATGCCAGTTTTATTGGCAGGGCCATCTATTCGCTGGCAAGTTGGTCTGCACGGGTGAAGCTTAAGGTGCGGGTAATGCCGAGAATGTCGGTGTCTTTGCGAATATTTTCCGGTAAGGGCGCGTAAGGCGCACCTAAACGGATAATGCGCAATGCCGCTTCATCCAGAATCTTGGAGCCGGAAGAGCGATCAATCTCGGCGCTTTCCAAATTACCGTCAGCCATGATGTTCACGGTGACGCGCACACCGCCATACAATTTCTTTTGTCGCGCCTCTTCCGGGTAATTCAGGTTTCCCACGCGCTCTACTTTCTGCCGCCAATTCTCGACATACTGCGCGAAGCGATATTCTTCGGTACGTGCGCCGATATTCTTGCGTTTTGGCCGACTTTGGTAGGCATTGTGGTTGCGATCGATTTGCGCTTCCAGGCGCGCGATTTCAAGACTGCGTGCCAGCAAAGCAGTCGCGTTTGGCGTTTGGCCTTGTTCCGCTTGTGGTTGGGTGGGAGGGGCCGGCAAGCTCAGGTTGGGTTTGGATTTGATTTGCGTCAGCAAGCGCGCTTGTTGTTGTTCCAGCGCTTGCACTTGTTGCATACGCGTCTTCAATTCAGGCTGCGGCTCGGCATCTTTTAACACCGGGAAGGGGGTGGTGGCCACGCTCTTGGCGTCGGTGTTGCCGCCACCATTCAGGTTGGCTTGGGCCAAGGCTTCGGCCTTGACTGGACGTTGTGCAGACTTGCTGTTGACCAGCACTACTTGCATTGCTGCGGGGCTGCTTTCTTGGGCTTTGCGTGCCGGATCGGCAAAGCGTACCAGGAACAACAGTGCGTGCAAGAACAGCGAAATAATCAGAAAATAAACCAGATAATTAGGCTGTTCGCGTTGCTTTTGGTACAACGGCGAATATTGGATATTGATCGGGCGAATTTGGCCCAAGACAGCGCTCATTTCAAAAGATGTATCAGCATCGCTGCATTGTAAAGACTAAGTTATGCCGAAGCTAGACTAAGAAAAGGGCAACCCAGCTCAAGTGTCAGTAGATCCATGTCGCGCAAGGCTAGTTTGACGCGTGTGCCCGGCGCGCAGTCGGGCACGGCAATGGCCTTGATGACCAGCGGCACACCATCCAGGCGCACTAGGTTTTCGCGGATCACGGTACCGCTAATTTCGCTGATGCCTTCTTGCTGAAAATAGCGCAGCGCCCAGTATTTTTCCATCTGACGTTGGAAATCGTTGTAGGCTTCGTAAGCTTGCTCGAAGGCAAAAACAGCGCCTTCCAATTCTTCAGTCTTGATGGCATAGGGCGGTGTCTCGCCGCGCACCAGCGCAATCAATTGGCGTTGGTTGACCAGGTCGATATAGCGCCGCAAGGGCGAGCTGGCCCAAGTGTAGTGCGCCACGCCTAGGCCTTGGTGGCCCAGCGGTTCTGTGGTCATGCGCGTCTTGCCAGTACTTTGGGCGCGGTAGATGGCCGCAATCTGTTTTTCCGCTAGCGTGTCGCCCCAGCGGCTATTGGCCAGGATCATCATCTCGGCCACCACTTTATCGATCGGTGTGCCGCGCATGCGGTGCGTGATCTGCACCTTATCCTCGATCACCTTGAAGCTATATTCCGGGATCAGGCTGCGTCCGGTTTCCTTCACCCCGCGCAGTACTTCCAGATGGTTAGCGAAGTGCCACAGCCATTCCAACTCGACGCGATAGGGGTAATCGCCACCTTGGCCGATGGTCTCGGCATTGAACAGTGGTTCGAGTTGTTCATGGCGCAAGTTGGCGGCGATGGGTACCAGTTCAACCCGGCTCTCCATCGTGCGTATGCTGAAATCCGGTGCAATGATGAGATATAGCGATAGCGCCGGGCAGGCCACGCCTTGCTTTAGCGTAAAGACATCGACCGCGCTGTCCGGCAGCATAGTGATCTTCTGTCCCGGCATATACACCGTGGACAAACGCTGACGCGCAATCGCTTCCAGTGGCGTGTCGAGCGCAATGCCCAAGGCCGGCGCGGCGATATGGATGCCGACTTGATAGTCGCCGTTATCCAACGTCAACAAGGAAAAAGCATCGTCGATTTCAGTCGTAGTTTCATCGTCGATACTGAAGGCAGCGACCTGCGCCAAGGGCAAGTCGTCCGGCGCGGTGCAGGTCAAATCACCTGCAAAGCCTGGCCCGGCAGGAAACCACTCGCGCAAAAAGCGCTGCAAATGAAAATCCTGGGTGGAAGGAATCGCGCCGCATTTAGCGAGCAGATGCAGCGGGCTTAAATTGCAAGCAGCCGCGGCTTGTTCCAGTGCCTTGGTCTCGATTGCATTTTTTTCTGGGGCATAGAGCAACGCGGGCAAGTGCGCTTGAAACTCCGGCGGCAAATGCAAGCTGCGCAACTCCTCAATATAACGCGCCAACAAGGCGGCTTGCAGGCGCTTGCGCTCTTCGCTAGCTAGCGCAGACTTCAGTGCATCTGCCGGTGCGGCCTTATAGCGACCCTTGCCCTTTTTGTAAAAATACATCGGCGCGCTGTGCAAGCGTAGCAGCAAGCCCGCAGTTTCTACGGAGTTAGGTACATGGCCGAAATACTCGCGCCCCAAGCTTTGATGTTCAAACTCTTCCGAGCCGCTGACTTCCCACAAAAAATTGAGATCGACGCCATCCGACAGCGCCTGCGCCGCTTCCATAAAACCGGTCAACGCAGGTTCTTTAAACTGCAACAAGACATTGCCCGCTTTGATCTTGGCGCGCTTGCCGTGCAGCGTTTCAACCTGGAACGAAGTGGTGTTGTCGGCGAGGATAGTGCCGACTTTGAAGCCGCCATCCTCTTCGAAGAAAACAAACATGGGGAAGTTGCCGGAAAAAGGTGCGCCAGTTTACCGGAAGTTCAACACAGCATCTATAGCGGAAGTCCCGTAGCGCCTATTTCGTGCGGCAGCAAACAAAATTAAAAGAATCGAATCGTTCATTCTGCTTTGGTGCGCATGGCGCTAGACCCTAGTTCTTGCAGCGAAATGGCTAGCCGCGTTGGGCAATTAAGCCCGATTAACGATTATGTAAAACCACTGAATGTGGCTGCAGCAGGTGCCAAGATGTCACCGAGTAAGAGGTTCCCGAGCATTTCATCTAGAACATCAGAGCCACTTCGAATGGGCAGTTGGTCATGAAAGCGCAGCGGTAATCGGGTTTAAACCAGAATGCGCTTCAGCATATCAGCGCGGCGTAAAAACCAGCAGGATCACTGGGGTGAATAAATTTCTGATTTTGATTAACCCTTTCAATCAGTCGCCAGCGTTACATGGCGGTGAACACCTGTTGAAACCCAAATGAAAGGAAACCTCATGAGTAAATTACTGCGCTGGATGCTGTTGGGATGTTTGGTTTTTCTGGCACAGGGCGCGTGGGCGCTGGCGCCGGATTCAATTGCCAATCTGTACGGGAAAACGAGCCTGGATTTTTCCTTGCTGGTGATTAAAGCACCGGCCATCGCCGAAAATGGCGCGACGGTACCAGTCGAGGTGGCAGAGATAAAGCCGCGCGATGGAGCGCATGTGACGGAGATCGCTTTCTTTACCGACTACCGGAACGATAAACCGATCGCACGTTTCAATTTCGGGGCAGACAGCGTGGCCACTGTGTCGACGCGGCTCAAGTTGGAACAAACCACGAATTTGTACGTTGTGGCGCGTTGGAGCGATGGTCAGGTCACGGGTGGTTCCACGCATATCAAGGTCACTATCGGTGGCTGCGGCGGCGGGGGGGCAGAGCATGCGGCAGATAGAGTGCGCCAACAGTATGTGGGGTCCATGGCAAAGTCGATGGCTAGTCCGCTGGTTGCAGCACCTCTGCCATACAATTACGATCTAGAGCAGCGCGAACGCTATGCTGCCATTACCGGCAACCCCATTCGACAGACGGCTGAACACCCTGTCTCCACTTTCAGCATCGATGTCGATAGCGCGGCCTATGCCAATGTGCGCCGTTTCTTGAATGGCGGCACGCTACCACCCGCCGATGCGGTGCGCGTGGAAGAAATGATCAACTACTTCAGCTACCAATATCCTGCTCCGGATTCACGCAAGCGGCCGTTCCAGCTCAGCACGGAAATGGCGCGCACGCCTTGGAATCCGAATAGCTACTTATTGCGACTCGGATTGAAGGGTTACGAAGTACCAAGCGAGCAAATTCCGCCTGCTAATTTGGTGTTCCTGGTGGATGTTTCCGGCTCCATGTCCGGACCGAATCGACTGCCCCTGGCGCAACAAGCGCTACGATTACTGACCAAGCAATTGCGGGCGCAAGATCGCGTATCGCTGGTCACCTATGCAGGCTCAACGCGCATTGAACTGGAACCGACCGCAGGCGACCAAAAGGAAATCATCATGGCGGCTATCGAGCGCTTGAGTGCCGGTGGTGGAACCAACGGTGGTGCGGGCATCCAACTGGCGTATCAGATGGCGCACCAAGCCTATATCCCCGGCGGCATCAATCGTGTGCTGATTGCCACCGATGGCGATTTCAATGTCGGCCTCACCTCGCACAATGCCCTCCTTGATCTGGTGAAAAAAGAACGTGCATCCGGCATCGCGCTCACCACGCTCGGTTTCGGCATGGGCAATTACAACGACAAGACCCTGGAGCAGCTGGCCGATGTCGGCAACGGCAACCATGCCTACATCGACACCCTGAACGAAGCGCGCAAAGTGCTGGTAGCGCAAATGGCCGGCACCCTGCACACCATCGCCAAGGACGTCAAAATCCAGGTCGAGTTCAACCCCGCCGTGGTCACAGAGTACCGCCTCATCGGCTACGAAAATCGCATGCTGAAACGCGAGGATTTCAACAACGACAAAGTGGACGCCGGCGACATCGGCGCGGGCCACAATGTCACCGCGTTGTACGAAGTCACCTTCCACGGCGAACCGGGTAGCGTTGATCCCTTACGCTATGGCAGCAAACCTGAAACAAGCGCGAAGCAAAAAGAATTCGCCTGGCTCAAGCTGCGTTACAAAGACCCGCAATCGACCAAGAGCAAATTGTTGGAGTACCCGCTGGAACGCAGTTTAGTGCGTGGCATGGCGCAAACCAGCGACGACTTCCGTTTTGCCGTAGCGGTGGCAGCATTCGGACAAATCTTGCGCGGTGGTGAATACACCGGCGAATATCGACTGGAACACGTCATGGAACTGGCCAAGAAAGCGCGCGGCCAAGATGAACAAGGTTATCGCGCCGAGTTCGTGCGTTTGGTGGAATTGGCGCAAGGCCTGCAACCGCTGAAAGCGAAGATTGCGGCTCATCGAGAGTAACGCTGAGTGGGGTGCGATTAACCGGCTGGGTTGTAGTGTCGGATTCCAGCCGGCATCAGACCATGCCGGCAAATTCCAAAATCGTATCCAAGTAATTTTCAAAATTCTGAAAACCGTGATCCCCGCCGGGGATCACGTATTGTTTGGCACCGGCATAGCGCGCTACTGCATCGCGATAATCCAATACTTCATCCCCGGTTTGCACCAGCAGCAAATAACGCGACGGATGCAATGTTTCGACTTCCAAGGCCTGCAATTCCACCAGATGCTGTGCCGTCAGCGCGTAAGTCTCACCCGTGTAGTAATTGCGTTGCGGCCCCAGCAGCGGTGCGAGCAAGCGATACGGCGCCACCGCCGGATTGATCAGTACCGCCCTCAAGTCGTGCTGCTCGGCGAGATAGGTTGCGTAAAAGCCGCCGAGTGAACTGCCCACCAAGGTCGGCTTGCTCGGCATTTGCGCAAGTATGGATTCCAACAATGCGATTGCTTGTGCTGGACGATGCGGTAAATCGGGCGCGAAAAATTGCGCACCGAATCCCAAGCGATCCATGTGGGCTTGCAATGCTTGGGCTTTGTGCGAAGTGTGGGCGCTGTTGAAGCCGTGTAGGTAGAGGAGCGTCAAAGGGTGTTCCATTTAATGCACTGGATTTTAAAAAATGTTGGGAATGCGTGCTTGGTTAATTTTTGTACTTAACGGCTCAAAACGACCCTGAACGGATATGGCGGTTTTGAAATGCGGCCATTCAGAATGTTTCAATTCTGTAGGTCGGGTTACGCTGCGCTAACCCGACCTACGTCTTCTGAATGGCAGGTATGGAGAAAGCACTCAGGAGTCCGCTTATGGCGCGGAACAGCGGTTCACAAAGTTCGCCGAAAACAGCCGGGGAGAAAAATTGACGGCTTGTCGAATGGCTCCTTTGCAGTGCTTGCCCCCACGGGCACATCAACCAAAACTGCCACAAGAATAGCCCCGCCTAAGCGGGGCTATCGACGATTGCTACTAATGCTTAAATGACGCGTTTGCGGCGGCTGAATCCAAGCCCAGCCAGGCCGAGCCCGAACAAGGCAAAGGATGCGGGTTCTGGAACGGGAGACGAGCTACCAACCAGGTCGTATTGCACGAGATAGGATATCGGCCCCTCCGCTGCGCAGTTAGCACCCGCCTGGCAGCCTTCGTCATTCCAACCATGCCCACCTTTGTCAAAGTAATCGACTCCAGGGCTAGCATCCCCGCTTGGCTGACCAATTGCCCGGTTCCAGCCGTCATACGCATTAACATCATATGCGCTGCCGTCTGACCAGAGATAATTTTCCACCAAGCTGGCGCCGCCGGAGCCTTTGTAATGTAGGCCGATCCATGGACCGAAAGACTGATCCCCGTAGATATGGCTGTTGGTTGAGTTGGTATGGCTGAAGACATCGAACTGTCCTATTAGGAACGCATCCAGAGCGGCGGTTTTGGGATCCGCCAAGTGACCGCTCATTCCGTTATACGTCATCGCGTTCGCCGCTGCATTAGCGTCGGTCCAAGAGATTCCCCCACCCCCCTGTGCGGTGACGTTGACCAATTCAAAGTACATGCCAGAACTTCCAAACTGTATGGGGGTGGCAAATGCTGGTGTAATTCCAAGTGTTCCGATAACCAACGCGACAGCCAAAAAGCCTGCCTTTTTCTTCAATTCCATATTATTTCCCCGTTTATTAAGTGAGTGTTTTAAATTTATTGACTACTTCGGAACCACAAGCGATGTATCTACCGCACTCCCGATAAAACCAACTGGTTTCATGCGTCACCAAAGCACGAAATATGCCAGGAAATATAAATTAAACAAATTGTAATAACAACAGATGGTTGCAGATTATCAAGAACCACATCACTTGTTCTGCTGTAAGATTTTCCGACATGCTTGATTGGCCGCAGCGATGCAAACTAGATGATCGAATTAGATGGGGTGAATTTTGAGTGGTCGCTTGGCACCGCTGTTTTAGCGCCACGCCAAAAGATGAGTTGTTAGGTGCGACAGAATCCTGCTTTGCTCGCAAGGTCAATGCATTCGCATCGCACGGGATCGCCCGGGGTGTCGTCCACTTTTTTAAGAAGCAGTCGTTCGAAACAAAATGAAATTTTCAGCCTTGATAATTTCGCACGACCGTTGTACTTCCAGTTCCGGTAGTTCGCGCTGATTTCCCATCGTCATGGCAAGTTGTCAAAAACCGCCGCTCAAAGCTGTTGGTTTTTTAGGCGGTCACTGACCGCTCTGGCACTTTGCGGTAACTCGCATTAAGCCCAAACATTCAATTCGCCATCACCGTACGATCCGCGGCCCACGTCTTTAACGCTAACAGTTTTTCACTCATCACCACCGACAGCGGTCGGGTGCGGCCAATTTCTGCCATTAGTAGGGTATTGGATAACGGTTGTTTTTCCGCCACTGCTTCGTATAACGCCGAGACCACGGCTTGCTCGATTTCCGCACCGGAGAAGCCGGCGCAGGCCAGCGCAAGTTTCGAAACATCGAATTGCGTCGGGTCTTGTTTGCGTTTGGCTAGATGGATGCGAAATATTTCTTCGCGCGTGGCGACGTCCGGCAGGTCGACGAAGAAAATTTCGTCCAGCCGACCCTTGCGCACCAGTTCCGGCGGCAGGGCTTGGATGTCGTTGGCGGTGGCAACGATGAATACGCGCGACTTGCGCTCCGCCATCCAGGTCAATAGTGAGCCGAGTAAACGCTGCGAAGAGCCGTTGTCGCTGTCGCCGCTTTCTGTGCTGAGCGATTTTTCGATTTCGTCGATCCACAAAATGCAGGGCGCCATGGCATCGGCGGTCTTGAGCGCTTCGCGCAGATTGCGCTCGGTCTCGCCGATAAATTTGTTGTACAGCTTGCCAAAATCCAGGTGCAGTAAGGGCACGTTCCAGGCGCCGGCCACGGCCTTGGCGGCCAAGCTCTTGCCGCAGCCTTGCACGCCTAAGAGCATGATGCCCTTGGGCTGATCCAGTCCGGCTGCTTCCGGTGCGCCAAGGAATACCGGCTTACGCTGGGTGAGCCAGCGCTTGAGATTTTTCACGCCAGCGACCTCGGAGAATTGCGCCGTGTCCAACTCCAAATGCAACATGCCGCTCTGGCCGAACAAATCGTGCTTGGCTTTCAGCACGCGCGGGATGTCGCTTTGTGTCAGCGCGCCGTCGTCGCGCAATGCCAGCCGGATCATGCGCCGCGCATCTTCGGCGCTGAGCCCGACAAGATGTTGGATCAAAGTATCCACCGCGTCTTGATGTCCGGTGACTTTGTCGTTGTGCACCTCCCAGGCCTTGATCTCTTCCTTGAGCAGATCGCGGATGCCTTTTTGATCTGGGATGGAAAGCGAGAAACGCGCCGCCAGCCGCTCCAACTCTGGCGGCAAGTTGATCTGGTGACTGATGAATACCAGCGTGCGCTCGGTCTTGTGATAGGTCTGGGTGATGTTCTTGATCAGACGCACACACACGGGGTCTTGCAGATACGGATGAAAATCCAGCAAGGCATACACACCGTTTTGCGGCGTGGCCTCGATGTGACGCAGCACATCTGAGGCATCCTTGGTTTCGGGCACGCGGTCGGTGCGGCCATTGCGGCGCAAGCCTTGGCTGACATTCCAGTTGAAATAAGCTTGGCCGCGCAGATTGCAGACTTGTTCCAGCAATTCCAGGCAGCGCAGTTCTTCGTGCGTCTCGATCAGGATGATCGGGAAGCGCGATACCACCATGATTTCGAGGTCGTGTTGGTCGTTCATATTTCAGAAAAGATTAAACGCAGAGGACGCGGAGGACGCTGAGTAAATCATAGAATTAAATTCTCGTGGTGACTTATGAAGGGGAGTATAGGCATTTAAAACCTCTGCGTCCCCCGCGTCCTCTGCGGTTCAAGTATTTATCGGTCGGCGCTACTGCGCCAACCGATCCAGCAACTTCTGATGAATCCCGCCGAAGCCGCCATTGCTCATGATCAGCACATGATCGCCGGGGCGGGCGTTGCGGGCGATGGCGCTGACCAGTTTGTCTAAATCCAAATAAGTCTCGGCCTTGTCGCCCAGCGGCACCAGTGTGGCGGCGGCGTCCCAGCCCAAATTTGCACCGTAGCAAAACACTTGGTCGGCGTGATGCAGGCTGGCCGGCAGTTGGTCTTTCAGCGTGCCGAGCTTCATGGTGTTGGAGCGCGGCTCGAGTACCGCTAAGATGCGCGCGGTGCCGACTCGGGCACGCAAGCCGCCGAGCGTGGTTTCGATGGCCGTGGGGTGGTGCGCGAAATCGTCGTACACCGTGATGTTCTTAACCACACCGCGTACTTCCATGCGGCGCTTCACATTTTTGAATTGGCTTAAGGCTTCGATACCCATCGCCGCCGGTACGCCGGCATGGCGCGCCGCGCCGATAGCGGCGAGCGCGTTGTGGCGATTGTGTTGACCCATGAGATCCCATTGCACGCGGCCTTGGCGCTCGCCCTTCAGGAATACGTCGAAATGCCCATCGCCATCTGGCACGCCGGCTTGCCAGCCATCCAGATGGCTCAGCCATTCCACCGGTGACCAACAGCCGCGCGAGAGCGTGCTGGCCACGCTGTCTTCCTGGCCGTTGGCCAGGATCAGGCCGGTGCTGGGCACGGTGCGCACGACGTGATGAAATTGGGTCTCGATGGCATTCAGATCAGAAAAAATATCCGCATGATCGAATTCGATGTTGTTGATCACCAGCGTGCGCGGTCTGTAGTGCACGAACTTCGAGCGCTTGTCGAAAAATGCCGTGTCGTACTCGTCGGCCTCGACCACGAAGAAGGGTGTGTCGGTGAGACGCGCCGAAACCCCAAAGTTCTCCGGCACGCCACCGATCAAGAAACCCGGATTGAGATGACCGTATTCCAAGATCCACGCCAGCATGGAAGACGTCGTGGTCTTGCCGTGCGTACCCGCCACCGCCAAGACCCACTTATCGTGCAAGATGTTTTCCAGCAACCACTGCGGGCCGGAAATGTAGGGCAGGCCACGGTTGAGGATTTCTTCCATCAAGGGATTGCCGCGCGCCACCACATTGCCGATCACGAACAGATCGGGGTTGAGCGCAATCTGGCTCGGGTCGAAACCCTCGGTCAGGCGGATGCCCTGCGCCTCCAGTTGCGTGCTCATGGGCGGATAGACGTTGGCGTCGCAGCCCGTGACCTTGTGCCCGGCCTGCTGCGCCAAGACCGCGATGCCGCCCATGAAAGTGCCGCAGATACCTAGAATGTGAATGTGCATGAGTGAAGTATTGGCGAATTCGTATAAACCACGCACTATAGCGAATTTCCCCATAAATATGAAAACCCCCGTCAATCTCATCACCGGTTTCTTAGGCGTCGGCAAGACCACGGCCTTGCTGCACCTGCTCGCCCAGCGCCCGCCCGGCGCACGTTGGGCCGTATTGGTGAACGAGTTTGGTCAGGTCGGCATCGATGGCGCAACGCTGACACAAGCCGGCGTGGCAGTACGCGAGGTGCCGGGCGGCTGCATTTGCTGTAGTGCGCAATTGCCGTTGCGCGTGAGCTTGACGCGTTTGCTGCGCGAGGTGAAACCGGAGCGCTTGTTGATCGAGCCGACCGGCTTGGGGCATCCGGCGGGCGTGATCGATGTGTTGCGCAGCGAGGGCCTAGCCAGTGCGGTGGAGTTGCGCAACGTGATTTGTTTGGTCGATCCGCGCCAGCTAAGCGATGAAAAATATCGCAACCTGGAAACCTATCAAGATCAACTCGCGCTGGCGGATGTGCTGGTGGCGAATAAATGCGACTTGGCGACGCGGGAGCAATTGCAGGCGTTCCAGGAATTCGCGGCAAACTGCTATCCGCCCAAGCGTTGGGTGGCGCAAGTCGCGCACGGCGCACTTGACCCGGCTTGGCTGGAACTGGAATCCACCGGTGCGCAATCCAGTGTGGCGGTGCACGATAGTAGCGCATTCGTCACGCGCGGCTGGGTATTCCCGGCGGAGCGCGTGTTCGATGTATCCAAGCTCAAAGACTTGTTTGCCGTCTGGGCCTCCGATGCTCGCATTGTGCGTGCCAAAGGCGTGTTTCGCATCGGTCGAGATTGGCGCTTGCTGAATCTGGCGGGTGGGCAAGTGGATATGCAGCCCATCGCCTATCGTCGCGATAGCCGCGTGGAGTTGATTGCGTGTAAGCACCCAGAGACTGATTGGTCCGGTGTGGAAGCGGGATTGTTTGCGGCGCTGTTAGCTTGCGCGCTGGGCGCCGGGGAAATCACATCCTCTTAGAGAGGTATAATGGCCGCTTTATGTCCTAATTGGGGCGTAGATGTCAGTGCGAGAGTTAATGCTATGACTTCCACAAAATCTGTTACGGATTTCGCGCGCGCCACCCTGTTGCGATTGTCGGAACTCGGCTTGCCGCCGTCACCCGAAAATTACGCTAAGTATTATGCTGAAATATCGGGTGAGCCGAGTACGGAAAAATCGGTAGCGTCTGCCGAATCGACCGAACTGTTGCAGATGCTGCAACTGTTGGTGGATGAGGTGACTGAACGAACCGGGAGCTTGGCCAATGATCTGGGCGAGCGTAATCGCGACATACGCCATTCGATCGAATCGCTGAGCGCGGTACAAGAGAAAACGCGCATCATGCAGTTGCTGGAGGGACTTGTTGCCAAGGCCAATTCCATTCATGAAACGGTGGCTGATACGCACGAGGACCTAGAGGCGACACGGCTCGCCCTGGATCATTTATCTTCGGAGCTTGTCGAAACGCGCCAGTCCTTGCATGAGGATTCCTTGACCGGAGCGCAAAATCGGCGAGGGATGGATGCCATCCTCATGCGCGAGGTCGCGCGTGCCAAGCGCAACAAGAATCGTTTAGTGGTGGCCATGCTAGATGTCGATCATTTCAAGCGCGTGAACGATACCTATGGTCACGATGTGGGCGATAAGCTGCTCGTGCACCTGAGCATGATCGCCAAATCCGTCATGCGTGAATCGGATGCGTTGATTCGGTATGGGGGCGAAGAATTTTTACTGATCTTGTCGGAAACCGAACAGCAAGGCGCGTCTTATGTCATGGATCGCCTGCGTCAGGTGATCGCCAAGACGCCATTGGTTTACGACAATAAAAAAATCGAAGTCACTTTGAGTATTGGCATGGCCCAGCTAGGCGAAGGCGAAAATGGGCACAGCCTCGTATTGCGCGCCGATCATGCCTTGTACGAGGCGAAGCGCGCGGGACGAGACCGCGTCGTAATCGCCAAGGTAGCGCCTGCGGGAAGTGCGACCTAGGTATACGGCACAGCCGTTGTTCGTGCGCAGAAGTTAAGCGCAGTCTGTGCGTTGTGCATTACTGCGGCCCCAAGTTATCGCGTGCGCCGATACAAATCGTTACAAATCACTCACAGTCTAGTTACACAAATTTGCTGTAATGTCCTTGTGCATGTCGCACATGAAATCACAGGAGATTCCATCATGATCCATTTTAGAAAACTGATTCTCATTGGGTTGACCGGCGCCGGGCTGAGCCTAAGCGCAGTAGCGGGAAGCGCAATTCCGGGCCATTGCCAGCATGGCAATTTCGACAAAGAGAAATGTGCGGAACACATGCAAAAGCGTCAAGCGCACCTGCACGACCAGCTAAAACTAAGCGCGGATCAGGAGCCGGCATGGAAAGCTTTCAGCGAAAAAATAAAACCAGTGCCGGGTGAGCGGCCAAATCATGAGGAACTTGCGGCCCTAAAGGCACCGGAGCGCATGGAGCGCATGGCGGCGATGATGAAGCAACGGGAGGCGCGTATGACGGAGCACGTTGCGGCGGTCAAGGAGTTTTACGCTGTACTTACCCCCGAGCAGCAAAAAGTGTTCGATGCATAATTTTATGGCGCAGCGCCATGAAGCAAGGGGACGTGGCAAGTAGTCCGTGTATCAGACAAAACCGAGAGGTCTGCAATCATGACAACACTGCGTGCAAGTCGAAATGCGAACATGGATAGCCGATTGCTGCGCTATGGAAAGTTAAGCTTTGCTGGGGCGATCCCCCTGGCTTTGCTGACAGGCTTGGCGTTGCTACTGGCGGGGTGCGCCTCGCCGCCGCCCAGGCATGCGATTGCACGCATCACGCAGCCACCGGCCTCCGTCGTTTCGACCCAGGTGTATTTTTATCCGAAGGCCGGACAAAGTGCGGAGCAGCAGGATCGGGATCGTTTCGAGTGCCATAACTGGGCTGTCAAAAAGACCGGTTTCGATCCTGGTCAACCGGGCGTCGTGCCACGCGAACGGGTGGAGGTAGTGCCAGATCCCTCGCTTGGAACGAATACCGCAATCGGCGCGGCCACCGGTGCGGTGATCGGGGCCGCGGTGTCGCGCCGCCACGAGACGCTGGAGGGCGCGGTGGTGGGGGCAGTCGCGGGTGGCCTCATCGGCGCCGTAGCGGATGCATCGCAGCAAGCCCAAACGCAAGCGCATTTTGAGCGTAGGCAAGATATACAAAGCAATGCACACGCCGAGCAACAAGCGCAGAATTTTCGCAACGCCATGAGCGCATGCTTGGAAGGGCGCGGCTACAGCGTGCGTTGAGGCGCTGCGGTTTTGGCAATACTGATCAATGTGAGATGGAGCTTGTATGAAAAATTTTCGTCAATGGGGGGTGCCGGCTATCTTGGCCGTGTTGTTGAGCATGAGCGTGGGGACTGCCCAAGCAGATCGTCATCGCGATGGCGATCATGGCCGCGAGTCGCATAGCCAGTACGATACGCGCCACCATCACAATCGTTATTATCCTTCGCTCGGCATTGTGGTCGATTTTGTTCCCACGGGGTACTACGAAGTTCCCTATGGAAACGAGCGCTACTTCTTCCAAGGTGGAGTCTGGTACCGCGCGCACGGCCCGCGTTTCCTGGTGGTGACGCCGCCGATCGGTCTAGCAGTTTCTATCTTGCCGCCGTACTACACCACGGTATGGGTTGGCGGGGCACCCTACTATTACGCGGATGGTGTGTATTATTCATGGCAAACGGCTCGTCGCACCTATGTCGTTGTTGATGCGCCGCGCGAATCGGAAGTGCTTGCTTTGCCGCAAGAGGCTGGACAACAGTTTGTCTACCCCAAAAATGGGCAGAACGAACAGCAGCAGGCGAAGGATCAATATGAATGCCATCGTTGGGCTGTGACGCAGACTGCTTATGACCCAACGCAGCCGAGCAACACCGGCACACAGCAGGATGTGTCGCGCAAGCGTGACGATTACCAGCGCGCTACCAAGGCTTGCCTCGATGGCCGGGGATATAGCGTGCGCTGAATTACGCCAGCAGGTTAAAATCCTGAGTATGTGGGTCAAATCTTTAATCCTCTGTGTGGCGCTGCTAAGCGCCGCCTTTACCTTACCTTGTGCGGCGCAATCGGCTGCGACTGACTTCAGCCGCGAGATGGTCGAGCGCTATCGCCAGGTGATCGTGTTATTCGCAGATTCGGCTGGCATGCGTGAGGCCGAGCGTGAGCAAGCGGATGTAGTGGGTAAATACCTGTTCCACCAAAATCAAGTGTCGATCCAGGCACTGAATGCTGCATTGGAACAAGACCTGGCCTTCCCCAAGGACGTGACCGAACGTTTTCTCGATGACGTCGAGCGCAATCCACAATATTTCGATGCGGATAAATTAGCGTTTCGCGAGGTGCTGGAAAATTTGGCCGGTCAATTGGAGGGCGCAACACAGGCGCGTCCAGTGCAATTAAAGCGGCGCATCCAGGAAGATTTGGCGGCACTGCAACGCATCCAGGCGCGTTACGATCAAGAGCTGGGGCGGGTTTTCTTGCGCTTCCAGGCGCGTGGCATAGTTGAAAAGCGCGAGCTGTGGGCCAGCTATGTGACTTTTTTGAATCAGCGCTATCAACGTAGCGCAATCCTCAAGGCACACGCGGCGCTGTTATCCGCCTTGGACGATACGCGTGGCAAGCCACACCCTAAGTCTAAAAACGAGACCGATGAAGTCTTTGGCGCAACCCTGCCGGAGAAGACCCTGGTGCTGACCTTCGACGATGGTCCGCACCATCGCTATACCGACCGTATTCTCGCCATCCTCAAGGAGCAGGATATTGCGGCGGTATTTTTCCAGGTCGGGCAAAATCTGGGCACCGTCAAGGATGGCGCGGTGAGGCTTGGCGCTAATGCGCAAGTAAGCCGGCGTATTTTGCAGGCAGGGCATAGCCTGGCGAATCATTCCTATACGCATGCTTTCTTGCCCAAGTTGAGTGCGCAAGGCTTGGATCAGGAAATCGACGACACGCGACAGATACTGGAGCAGATCACCGCAGGGCCGGTACCCCTGTTTCGGGCGCCCTATGGCGCGCGTAATACGCAGGTGATGGCCAAAATCAAATCAGAGCACCTCAAATCCATCATGTGGAATATCGATTCCCTGGATTGGCAAGATCCTGTGCCAAAATCGATTGCGCAGCGTGTGTTGGACGAAGTGGAAAAATATCAGCGCGGCATCGTATTGTTCCACGACATCCATGCGCGCACAGTGGATGCCTTGCCGCTGGTAATTACAGCACTGAAGGAAGCCGGCTATCGTTTTGCGATTTGGGATGGGCAAGGGTTTACCGTGCCCAGCGTGCGCGGCACAACGCAAATCGTCGCACCAGCCGCGCCGCGCAGTGTGTTGTATCGCGAGAGCCATGCCGTGGTGATCGGCATCGACGACTACGCCAAATGGCCCAAGCTGCGCTATGCCGTGAATGACGCGCGCGGTATGCGGGAATTGCTGATGCGCAAATACGGATTCAAGCCGGAGAACGTGCATAGCTTGTTTAACCAGGATGCGACGCGGAAAAATATTTTGTCCTTGCTCGGCGATAAACTCGCCGAGAGCGTGCAGAAGGAGGATCGGGTATTCATCTTCTATGCCGGTCATGGCGCGACGCGGCATCTGCCTTCCGGACGCGACCTGGGCTATATCGTGCCGGTCGAGGCCGACGTGAATAACTATCAAGGCCAGTCGATTTCCATGTCCAACTTTCAAGACATCGCCGAGGCGATCCCGGCCAAGCACGTGTTTTTCGTGATGGACTCGTGCTATAGCGGATTGGCGTTGACGCGTGGCGCCGGGCGACCTAATTCCGAGAATTTTATTCGCGAAGTGGCGAAGCGTTCGGCGCGACAAATGCTGACCGCCGGTGGCGCCGATCAGCAGGTGGCCGATGGCGGGCCAAATGGCCACTCGGTGTTTACCTGGACGCTGATGCAGGCCTTGGAAGGCAGCGCCGACTTGAATCACGATGGCGTGATCACCGCCACTGAATTGGCCAGCTATACGGGTCCGGTGGTGTCCTCGTTATCGCTGCAAACGCCGGCCTTTGGCAGTCTGCCGGGCAGTGAGGGCGGCGAGTTTTTGTTCGAGTTGAAACCGAATGAAGAGTTTCTCGACGCAACTTCTGCGCAGTTGGATGTAGAGGCGATTCGCCTAAATCGCGAGATCGAGCGCACCCGCGCTGTGATTACGCAAAAGGCTGAACGTAATCGGCAACTGCAAGCCACACTGGCCAGTGCGCAACAGCAATTGGCGCAGATTGATGCACCTCCTACTGCATCTGTGTTGAACGATCGCGGTTTGGCCTTGTACAAACAGAAAAGCTACCCGGAAGCTGTCGAGCAATTCCTTGCCGCACTCAAGCTCGACCCGGCGCATGTTTTGTCGACCAACAACTTAGGATTTACCTATTACAAAATGGCGCGCTATGCAGAAGCTGTGGTCTGGTTTGAGAAGACCCTGCAACTCGACCCGCAGCGGGCGATTGCTTACATCAATCTCGGTGACGCTTATCTCAAGCTGGATAAAAAAGATTCGGCCAAGCGCGCCTTTGAAACCTATTTGGAACTGGCGCCGAGCGGTCGCTCGATTGTATACGCTAAGGAAAAGCTGGCAAGTTTGGCGCTATAGCGCCGTCAATCTAACTTGGGCGAAAAGCCGGTTAGGCTGTACCATCCAACACCACATAAAATCACGGCTTGTATGAAGCGCGCGGAAACTTTTTGCTGGGCCGGTAGGTCATTAGTAAATGCAGCCGATTTTCCGGCTGCGGCATTAAATTAATTTTAAACAGGAGAAATCATGGATTTTTTGCTGAAATTACTGCTCGTTACTGTGTTGGGCCTGCCTTTGGCGGCCTGCTCCCAGCCTACTGCAAATACCCCATCCCAACCCAAGGCTGAGACCGCTGTGCCGGCAGTACACTTGAATGGTTCCCTGCCCGATTTCTCCGTGCTGGTCGAAAAAGAGGGGCCGGCTGTGGTGAATATCAGCACCACGCAAAAAGTGCATGAACGTGGCGTGCCCTTCCCGCAATTCCGCGACTTGCCGGAAGATGATCCATTCTTTGAGTTTTTCAAGCGCTTTATGCCACAACAGCAACCGCATGGCGGCGCCCCGCGCGAATATGAAACGCATTCCCTGGGGTCTGGTTTTATCATCAGTCCTGATGGTTATATCCTGACCAATGCGCATGTGGTCGATATGGCCGATGAGGTGGTGGTGAAGCTTACCGACAAGCGCGAATTTAAGGCCAAGGTGATCGGCGCCGACCGTCGTACCGACGTTGCGCTGCTCAAGATCGAAGCCAAGAGCTTGCCGGTTGCGAATCTGGGCGACCCGAATAAAATGAAGGTAGGTGAATGGGTCGTGGCGATCGGTTCACCTTACGGGTTTGAAAATTCCGTGACCGCCGGCATCGTTAGCGCCAAAGGGCGCGCCTTGCCAGGCGATAATTTTGTTTCCTTCATCCAGACCGATGTGGCAGTGAATCCCGGCAACTCCGGCGGCCCTTTGTTTAATTTGCATGGCGAAGTGGTGGGCGTAAATTCGCAAATCTACAGCCGCACCGGCGGCTATATGGGCCTGTCGTTCGCGATCCCAATCGATGTTGCGATGGAGATCGTTGGGCAATTGAAGGGCAGCGGCAAAGTCAGTCGCGGTCGCCTGGGCATCCAGATTCAGGAAGTCACGCCAGAATTAGCGACTTCTTTCGGCCTGAAAGAAGCGCAGGGCGCGCTGGTTGCCGCAATCGAAAAAGGTAGCCCAGCGGAAAAGGCGGGCATGCAGCCGGGCGATGTGATCCTGAAATTCGAAGGGAAGCGCGTGCCGAATTCCAGCGAGTTGCCGCGCATGGTAGGCGCTACCAAGCCCGGCAGCAAAACCAAGGTGGAAGTGTGGCGCAACCGTGCAGTCAAGGAACTGAGCATTACCTTGGCGGAGTGGGACGATGAAAAAGTTGCCAGTGCCAAGGCCGAACCGAAAGCTGAAAAAGCCAACAAGCTGGGACTGACCCTCGCCGACATCAACGCCGAAGACAAGCGCAAGCTAGGCTTGGATGGTGGTGTATTGGTGGAGAATGTCAGCGGTGCGGCAGAGAAAGCCGGTCTGCGTCGCGGGGATATTTTGTTGTCTCTGGGCGGCGAAAAAATTGCTGGCGTCGAACAGTTCGCCAAGTTGCTGGATCAACACAAGCAGGAAAAAACCATTGCGCTCTTGATCCGCCGAGGCGATCGGTTATTGTTCGTGCCGGTGAAATGGGGCGAGTGACATTTGAAGTGGGGGCTTGCCCCCGTAGCCCACAAGCTCGGATAAAGCATTAAACCGCAGAGGACGCGGAGGACGCAGAGGAATGCAACTACTCAACGAATCAGGCACATTTAATCGGCAGGTTTCGCAATTCAAAGGTTTTGCTGTTCTTCTGCGTCCTCCGCGTCCTCTGCGGTGAAGCGCGGTTAGTTTGAAACGCGCTCTTCTTCCCCTACTCAGTCTCATCACCTTGGCTTTGGTCAGCGCCTGGCTGGCCTTGTCTTTCGGCAGCGTCAACACGTCCTGGCACGCCGTGTGGCAAGTACTGAGTGGAAGCGACCACGGTTTATCCTACGATGTCATCTGGCAGTTACGCGTGCCGCGTGCGATTAACGCTTTCACGGCGGGTGCGCTACTGGCTTTAGCCGGCGCGCTGATGCAGGTGTTGTTGCGCAATCCCTTGGCCGATCCGTATGTATTGGGAATCTCCGGCGGTGCAGCAGCGGCCTCTTTGGGCGCGATGCTGCTCGGCATCGCGGGCTTATGGTTGAACATTGCCGCGTTTGTCGGAGCGCTGATTTCCATGTTGTTAGTGTTTGGTCTAGCGCGCGGTGCGGGCGCTTGGTCATCCATGCGCTTGTTGTTAACCGGCGTGATCGTGGCCGCTGGCTGGGGTGCGCTGATCGGATTTTTGTTGACGGTGTCACCTGATCGGCAATTGCGCGGCATGTTGTTTTGGCTGATGGGCGATCTGGGTGGCGCAGAGACATATGGTTTGGGCGTCGTTACCCTGCTCGTTGGACTTGCGTTGTGCCTGCCACTGGCGCGCAATCTGAATGTGATGGCGCGCGGCGAGTTGACGGCGCAAGCGCTCGGTGTGCCGGTGGCACGTCTGCGTTGGCAATTATATGTGTTGGCCTCGCTGCTCACGGCGGTGGCGGTGATGACGGCTGGCAGCATCGGTTTCGTCGGTTTAGTCGCGCCGCATGTGTTGCGCTTGGCAGTCGGTAGCGACCATCGCATTTTGTTGCCGGGCAGCGCTTTATTCGGCGGCAGCTTGTTGCTGCTGGCCGACACTGTGGCGCGCACCGCGCTGGCGCCGCAACAATTGCCGGTGGGTGTGGTGACGGCCTTGCTCGGGGTGCCGCTGTTCCTGTATCTCCTTACACGGGCGGCGCGACAATGAATCCGCCCATTCTGGAAACGCGTGGATTGCATTTGAGCGTCGGCGGCAAGCGGGTATGTTGCGATTTGAATTTGCAGATACAAGCTAATGAGCGCTGGGGTATGTTGGGCGTGAATGGTGTGGGCAAGACGACGCTGTTGCTCGCGCTCGCGGGATTAAAAGTGCCAGATTCAGGTGGCGTGTACTTGCAAGGCCAGGCGCTCACGCAAATGCCTAGGCGGGACGTGGCGAAAATTTGTGGCGTGATGTTTCAGGACAACGAGGATGCGTTTCCCGCCAGCGTGCTGGAAACGGCATTGATTGGCCGTCACCCGTATTTGCATGCTTGGGAATGGGAGAGCGCGGCGGATGAAAGCATCGCGCGCGCTGCATTGCATGCGCTGGGATTGGCCGATCTGGCACAGCGCGCTAGCAACACCTTATCCGGCGGCGAACGCCGTCGCTTGGCACTGGCGACCTTGTTGACGCAGGCACCCGCGTTGATGTTGCTGGATGAGCCCGTTAATCATTTGGATTTGCATCATCAAATCGATGTGCTGGAATTGCTGAAGCAGCAAGTGAGTCAGCAAGAAAAAACCACGTTGATGGTACTGCACGATGTCAATCTTGCGGCGCGCTATTGCGACAATCTACTATTGCTGTTTGGTCATGGCGAAGTGCTACAAGGCCCGGTGCAAACGGTGTTAAATGTGGAGAATTTAACGCGTTTGTATGGGCACCCGGTGCATAGCGTGGAAACGCCTGAGGGTGTTTTGTTTTATCCTGGCAAGCTTTGAATCAGGGCTATGGCTTTGTGCGTGCTTGATCCAGTAACGCACACAGCTGTGCCACCCCCTGCAAGATGCGCGGCGCAGGCCGATCAATCCAATCTGCGGTAACAAAAAACAAATGATTGTTGTGCACCGCTGCGAGACGCGGCCAGCGCCGCCAAGCATCCAGTCGCGCCGGACGTTGCGCATCCTGGCTGCTGGTGACGATGGCGTCGGGGTCGGTATGGAGAATGTTTTCGATGCTCACCGTGGGCGTGAGCGCTGGCAGTTTTGCAAAAATATTTTCAGCACCACAGGCGTTTAGCGCATCGCTGATGATGTGTGTGCCGTTGATGGTGAGCAGGGGCTCATCCCAAATCTGATAAAAAACTTGCAGTTTTTTTCGTCCGGAATAAGTGCTGCGTAAGCGGCGCAGCTGTTCTCGGAATTGTGTGGCTGTTGTGTGCGCTATCTGCTCCGTATCAAGCAATTGCCCCAGGCGTTCTAAACCGGCAGGGATATCATCCAAACGTTTCGGCGCGCTTAAAAACAAGGGGATCCCCAATTGCTTAAGGCGCTGCAATTGGGTCGGCGTATTGCCGTCGGCCCAAGCGACAACCAGGTCGGGATGCAAGGCAACGATTGCTTCTATGTCCAACAGCACTCCGCCGATGCGTGGAATATGTTTTGCAGCCTCGGGGTAATCGCTGTATTCGGATGCGCCGACAATGCGCGTACCGGCGCCTGCGGCAAACAATAGTTCCGTAGCGTGTGGCGCTAGGCTGACGATACGTTGTGGCGTTTGTTTTAAGTGCAGTAATTGCCCAGTGTCGTCGCGCAGATTGAGATCAGCGTAGGCGAGGTTGGCACTGCCGAGACAGCACAGGAGTACGATGAGCTTATACAGACGCATGCTTATTTTCGATACGAAAACCAAAGCAATACGCTCCCAACCAGGTTGGCTACCCAGTAATCGGTTGGGGCAAACAGCAGCCAGTGTTTGTGCCAGGGAATGTGCGCTGGATTGAAGTTCGCCAATCCATAAGCAGGGTTGAAGACGAACCACAAGAAGTCCTCAATAAACCAAAACAGCATGATGCAGGCAAGCACGCGGGCCTCCAACCGCCATGACCATTGCGCGATGAAAAATAAAGGTAGGTGGAAAAATAGTGCGACGAAGGGGAAGACCCAAGCGTGATAGCCGGTCATGGGACGTCCACCCCAAAAGATGTCCAGTAGCCAATGGTGCTCGATGCGCCAAGTGGGTAAGTTCGCGGCCCAGCCGGCTGCACCTTCGATTTGTATTTCGACCTGGGCGAAAAAAAAGCCCAGCAGCGCAACCCAAAATAAAAGCAGCATACTGTGCTGCAAACGATGTGTGTTTTGCATGGTTAGCGCAATACGTGCGCGAGCACTTGGCGCGCAGCATCGGGCCGTCCCAGTGCGCGTGCCTTGTCGCGCATCGCAGCCAATTGCGCCGGATGCTCCAGCAAGTGCAGTACGCGGTATTCCAGCGTCACGCCATCGAAGGCCTTGAGCGCGACACCCTGCTCCAACAGAAAGTCGGCGTTGCGCTCCTCTTGTCCCGGGATTGGAGCGTTGACGATCATCGGCAAGCCCATCGCCAAACACTCTGAAGTAGTCAGGCCGCCGGGCTTAGTGATGACTAGGTCAGCGCAGGCCATCAAGCGCTCGACTTGATTGGTGAAACCTTGCGGCAGCAGGCGCCCCGGATGTTTGTGGGCGAGCGCCTGTAAGGCGACCAGGGCTTGCGCATTTTTGCCGGCCAATACGATGAGCTGAAAATTGCCATCTAAGGCCAGCAGGCGTTCGGCGATGGTATCCAAACTGCCCAGCCCTGCGCCGCCACCCATCAGTAAAATCGTGGTGCGTTGTGGGTCGAGCGTGAATTCACGTGCGCATTCGGTACGGTTTAGGGGTTGTGCAAATGCCGGCATGATTGGGATGCCGGTCACGAAAATCGCATCGGCGGCGATGCCTTGGGCGCGCATGCGGAACGCCACTTCTTCGTTGGCAGCGAAATAGCCGCGCATGCGTTCATGCACCCACATGCGATGTAGATCAAAATCGGTGACTTGCACCCACACCGGGCAGTCCAAAATATTCTTGCGCAGCATGCGCGACAACAGCTCGGCTGGCATGAAGTGGGTGCAAATGATTGCGTCCGGCTGGAAAGTGGCGATGGCCTTCAATAAGGGTTTGGTGTTGAGACGCTCGACAGCGCGCCGCAATTTTTCCATGGTGCTGTCGGCGTTGGCCTCATTGGTGATTTGGTATAGATAGCCCCAGAGCGTGGGCGCCTTATTCACTAACTTGATGTAGAAGTCGGTGTAGATCTTACGAAAGCCGGCGGTGACGAAATCCATCACATCCAGATGCTTGGCCTCGACTGCATATTCCGGTAGGTCGGCGTAAGCGCGAATGGCCTCAGCGGCACGCATGTGGCCCGCACCGGCGGAGACGCTTAATAACAGGATTTTTTTCTTGGGCATGGGCAGTTTCTGATTCGAAAATTGACGGGCGCTACGCAGCTCGGATTATTTCTCGATATTCTCATTTGTGCGTATCAACTTCCAGGCCATCAGTAGCAGTGCAGCGGAACCTGCCACCAGCACCCCCCACAGCAGCCATTTTCGCTGGATCGTTGGGTCCATTTGCGTATTTGTGGTGTCACGGTCGGCGAGTGGTTTGGTCGAGTCGATTTTATTTACGTCAATGCTTGCCAGATTCCCCGGCAAGCCATCTTGGTAACGGTAGGCGGGGACTAATGTCGCTAATGGCAATGTGTTTGCGGTGGCGCCAGCCATGCCCCAAGCCAGGGTGAAAGGTCCATTGCCGCGCGCCAGAAATACTAGCTGTTGCGGCTGGATGGCAAATTTAATTTGTGGTGGAGTGGAGCCAACGCCCCCAGCGCGCGCATCCAGTTTGATTTGCAATTCACTGATGGCTTCGCCCTCTAGATCGATATCGGGCGACAGAAATTCTGCACCTTTTGATGCCAAGCGATAAAGCACGGTGTCCGATAGTTTGTGCCAAGGCTGTTTGTCATTGTTGCGTGCCAATATTTGTGCTGGCGTCAGGGTATTGATTTGCGGCAGCAGAAAACGGATTCGTTCCACGGGTAGCACGCCGTTTAGGCGATAAATGATTTCGCCATTTTTGCTGGGCAGGGGGGGCAGCGTCTCAGACCAAAGAAGCTCCGGTTGGATTTGTGGGAGTGTGGCCGAAGAGGTAGCGATGACTTTGGGTAGGCTTGGAATGTCCTGGGGATCGATCCACGTCAGCCGAAGGTATTTTGCGTGTAGTGCCGGAAGTTCGATGCGGCGTTGCTCGATGCGCGCGTCGCCCTGCGTCAGAACGGCGATGGTGGCTGAATCATGAACGCCGCGCCAATCCTTGAGGTCGTCGCTGGCTTCAATACGGAAACGCTGAAAGGGCTGACGATATTCGGGTAGCGCAACATCCAGCGCGACCAAGGGCGCGACTACGTGGCTGGCATCGAGAATTACGCCTGTCAATTTATGCGTGAGGGTCGGCTTGCTTGGTTCAATGGAGACCAGTGCGCCGTTTTGCTCACGGCGTATCTGAATACCCTGGTTCGTGGTTTGCGCGTCACTGTAAAGTGGGAAACCTCGCAATTCGGTTTGTTCGACAGTGGGTTGCGGGATGTCGGTTTTGAGCATCAGCGCATAAGGCACGATTTCGCCGGCGGCATTGAAAACGCGGAGGTCTTGCAGGCCTAGGGATAATGAATTTCGATACACCTCCATGGTTAGAGCAAGATGAAAGAAAGGCCCTGCACCCTCCCCCTTGATTTCAGCATGGTGGGCATAGTTCCCCAAGCTTGTGGCATGCACTGCGCCGCCCAGCAGCATGAGAATCAACAGCCTTAAAGGTGCGCAAAGAGTCTGTGTCATCATGTTGTTGCCGCTTCCCCTGAATATTTTTTTGGCGGCACTGGGGCGAAATAACCTAGCGCCAACAACAGTATTCCCACAACCATAAATGATACGATGCGCTCGACCGTTCCGGCATGCGATAACTCGATCAGAAATAACTTACCTACCACCACGGAAATCAGGCCTGCCCCCGTCATCCATAACGCACGCCTGCCGTGGCGATTGGCCAGCAGCATCATGCTACTGGCAACCAAGCTCCATACTACTGATAGCGATCCCTGTAACAAGAGTGAATTGAAGAGTGTGTCAAATTGCCAGGGCACGCCCGCCCAGTGATGCACTGCGCGGAATATACCTGCGGTGAGGCACACAAAAGCAAAGGCCAACACGCCGGCGCGCTGTAGAAAACTCAAGGAGCTTAGCCCCATATAAGTTTTAAGCCAATGTATGACCACCAGCGCTCCAGCGATCTGCGCTAGTTCCAGCGGGTTGAGTACGGGCACATAAGGTAGGGGCTGCGCCGCACCATTCGATAAAAAATTGGCCGCAAACAGCCACAGCACCAACAGCGCCGCCACGGGTAGCGCTGCCTGCCGACGATAGGCGTCGAGAAAACGCGTCATCGGCCAAGGTGATGGTTTCGTCCAGTTGCCTGCCCACCATAGATAGCCAAGCGGAACCAGTGCCCAGCCGAGCTTATTCCAGGCACTGTATTGGTCGCCCAGTTGGGCGAAATGCCAGCGCAACTCGAAGCTGCTCAGCACCAGTAGCCACCATACGCCGGCAATATGCCAGGGTGTTTGCCAATCATCGCCGTCTGAGCGATCTTGTGCGTGCAGCAGAAAGAAGTGCGTCGCCGCAGCCAAGGGCCACACCAGCCAACCATAGTGTGCAAACGGATGCGACTGATTGATCAGCGCCAGCAGTCCTAGCAGTGCTGCGATGGGCACATGACTGTAGGCGAAGTGGCGTAACTCAGACCAATCTTGCCAGCGCGCCACAGCCCACCACAGCAGTTGGGTGACGACTAGCGCAATCACCCAGGCCGGCAGAGTTTGCGATCCCGGGAGCCAGCGTTGTAATTCGGTTCCCCAAGCGAAGGCCCACCACAATGCACCCCATACCAGGAGCATGACATTGGATAATGGCACCGGTTCGCTTTTGCGCTCGGCGCGTTTTAATAGCCATGCGCCTAAAAACCCGCAGAGGCTGAACACAAGCGCCGACCACCAGCCGCTATGCTGGAACGGGGTAAGGGTTTCGAGAGATTGTTTTGTATAGAGGCCGGCATGTCGATAGAGCAGTACTACGCCGGCTAGCAATTCCAGTCCCAGGGCAAACCAAAGTGCTACGCGATTTCCCATGCGTAGGGCCAAGGCCACGATCAAGGTTGAGGTGATCGCCCATGCGGTCAGTGCCGATTGCAAGGGCAAGACAAACAGGAAAGCTAGATTGAGCAGGCTAAGGCCGATGACCGTGACCACGCCAACCGCTTGCAGTGCGCCGGCCAGTTGCTGCTCGGCATCGCGCAGTTTTGCTGTTGCCATCCAGGCCGCAGCAAGCATACTGCCGCCGATCACCAGCGCTGAAAATAGGCCGCGATAACCATTACCCAAAACCGTAGCGCCAGCGCCACCATGCAGCGTGGTGAGAAAGGCGATGCCAGCAAAAAGCTGGATCAAGAAGCCAGCCCAGATGCAAACCGGCAGGACAAAGCGCAAGGCCAGGTAAAGCGTCAACACTCCCAGCCCAGCCCACGCCATACCGCAATATTCCCAAGGCAATAGCAAAGGCGGTAGCAGATAAATCATCAGCGTTCCGGCCAGGGCGGGTAGCGCTGCATTGCCTCGTTCGCTCTCGGAAATAACCCCTTGCGGCGCGTTACGCAATAGCCAGTGTATGGTGAGCAGCGATGCGGCGATGAGGACGCAACCAAAAATCGATCCATGCAACACGGCACCACCGGCGGTGTGTCCGATATGCAAAATGCGGAAAAAGTTGACGACAGAACCGATCAGTAACAGCGCGGCAAACAGGCGTGCTAAAGGTCGTTGCTGGCGGATACCGATCCAAAAAATTCCTGCCGCTTCCAGTGCCCACGCTGCGGCAGTCGACTGTGGTTCCAAGCCTAATGGAATAGCGAGTGTCGCAAATACCACCCCTAACGCAATGAATATTTCGATGAGTAGCAGATATTGTCCGCGCGCCCAATGCCGCAAGCCGGTGGCCAGGGCGAGGTAGATGGCACCCAGGCCGAGCGCACCAAAGGCCGCGCCAAATTCCAGGTGACGTGTCATCTGCGTATGCAGGATGAAGGCGATCAAGGGCACGCCGAATGCCAACGTGCCGTCGATATAGTCGGCACGCTTGGCAACATTGAGTAATGCACCGTCGCGCTCGGCATCGCTGCTCGGCGTTGTTTCTACACTCAGTTGCAAGTGATGCGTGAAGCGGATCAAGATACCAACGAACATAGTAAAGAACAGCAACAGGAATAGTTCTGCGCTCACTAAAAATTCTGCCTGCCAAGAGCGGCTATGCCAGGCCATGAACAAACCAAAGGTGCCAAAAAACCCGACCAAATTCAGCACGCGCCATGCGCGGAACCAGGCCACCGCCATGATGCCAGCGTCGAGTAGCGCGATGTAACTGAACAAGGCCACATGACTGCCGCCGCCGGAAGAAGCCAGGATCGGCGTAGCAAATCCCCCTAAGCTGCCGGCAACTGCCAGTGCCAGTGAATTTTGTTGCACCGCCAACACCGCAGAACAAGCGCACACCACGACCATCAAGATAAAGCCCAGTGTCGGCGGCAACAAAGGATGCAATTTCATCGCAGCGTAAATGGTCAGGTACAACACGCCGATCGCCAGACCCTGCAAAATCAAGGCATAGTCGCGCCGACGTTGGCGCAGCTTCCAGCCGAAGATGAGTAGAGCCAATGCACTGGCCGCGACGCCCGCATAGCGCAGTTCAATTGGCACGGTAATCTTGCTGGCGGCGTAGCGTAGCAAGAATGCCAGACCTAAGAACAAGATTAGGCTGCCGACTTTGACCAAGGTATTGCCACCGAAAATAAATTGCCGGATAGACTCTTTAGCTCTGGCAGCCGCGAGATCGAACCAAGTTGGTTCATACGGTGTCTCTTCCGCCATCGGCGGCGTATAGGAGTAATTTGGCGTGTCTGGTGAATCGATCGATTCAGCAGTTGCTGTTGCCTCGGTCGCCCATGAAGGTGGGTTTTGCACGGCAGCGGCTTGTGGTGCTGGGTATGGGATGGTTATGGGCTGATTGTTTGGTCTTTGAATTTCCAGAGGGCTAGGCTCTGGTTCGGCAGCCATGACCGGTAGCTCATCGGGGATGGGGGCTGGTGGCGTGTAAACGTTTTTCTGTAACACATCCATGCGCTGCTTGAGTTTCTGGATGGTTTTATCCAGATCCTGTAGTTGCGACCGTATGTCAGCCGTTGCGGCATTCAACAAAAGCCTGAAAACGACACCGGCGCAGCCGCCCAAAATAGCACCGAAAATTCCGCCAATAAATCCCTCGGCCACTGCGCCGATGAGCATGCCTAAGATGATGCCGAATAACCACATGGTTTCTTCCCCCTTAACGAGCCTACGCAAGCCGCATCGTAATGGGCTGCGATAAGACTGTTTTGTCGCTCGGTATGCCTTGACCCGGGCGAGAGCCTGGGTGGAGGTGTGCGAGTCTATGTTGATTGATCCTGATGCAGACTTAGGACGAAGTCATTATCGCTGGAATTGGGAATAAATGCATCCGGCTATGCGGCCAGCGCCAGCGCTTGCATTTATTGAAGAAGGAACCGCGCCTGGATCGGATCGAAGAATGTCGTATGGCAAGGCACACCCATTTTAAAGGCTGCGATGAAAAAATGCTCACCCAGCAGGCTGAGTGGGCATTGATGCCGGATAAAATAGATGCAATCTATTTCACCGATTTGGGTTTAAGGCTTGAAGCGATACTCCACCGAGGTAAAGAACGTGCGCTCGGCTTCCGGGTAGGCGTTGAAGGTTGGATTGCTGCGGGATCGTATCGCGTAGCTATAGTATTTTTCGCCAAACAGATTTTTTACGCCAAGCGCCAAGCGCCAGTTATTGATGTCATGAAAAATACCTGCATTGACCAGTACATAACTAGGGATCTGGCGTGCGAAGGTGTTGTCTTGATCATTGTCATAGCGCTGTTCCCCAACATATTGCGCGTCGGTGCTAATGCGTGTTTTGCTGGTGATGTTCCAAGTCATGCCAAGATTGGCGCCATGGTGTGGTACTAGCGGTATATCTTTGCCAGTGACATCCACACCACTAAAGCTACCCTCTCTGAATTTTGCTTCGGTATAGCTGTAGTTCGCTGTCAGCGAGATGTCGTTGAGGGGCTTCCAGGCACCGCTCAGCTCAAGCCCACGGCGTTCTGTTGGGGGTAGATTGATGTTGGAGCCGAATTGCCCGGAGAGGCGTTGAAAATAAATTTCATTGTTCAAGCGTATCTGGTAAATGGATAGCCCCAGTTTGCCTGTGTTGCGTTCGAATTCGATACCCGCCTCTAGGTCGTGCGAAGTTTGGGGTTCGAGTAATGCGGTCTGAAATTGGTTTTCATCGACGGTCGCAATTCTAAAGCTACGTCCAGCCTTGGCAAAGGTGGATAAGCCGGGTAACCAGGCATGCCGCAAGCCGAGTTCAAACGCTGTTGGTGTGCGGTTTTGCTCCTGCGTGCCCAGGGTCGCGTGCACATGCTGCGCACGCGCGCCCCAACTGAATTGCGTTGACGTATTCAAGCTGGTTTGATTTTGAAAGAACAGGGCCTCATCCTTTTGCGTGGCGAGCGTGCGGCCACCGAAGTTGTTGCTGTTTTTATAGTCCCAGTCATCCCAATCCAGGCCGACGATGGTCGTGTTGGGCAAGCCGAACAGCGCATATTGTATTTTCGCGCGCGGGGTCGCAGCCAGTACATTCACCTGCGTATTGGTGCGGAAGGTGGTAAATAAGGCAGTTGCGTCGCGCTCTCGATAAGAAATATCCGCAGTCAATTCGGTTGCGCCTAAATTGGCGGTGCCGCCTAAGCTGACATGCTTACCATTGCGTGTGCTGAAGTCATTTGGACTCGAGGTGCCGCGTCGATCAGTGGCCAGTTGCGCTTCGGTGCGGCTTCCTGGAAGGCGCAAGGTTTGATCGTCAACGCCTAATTTTATTTTCCAGTCGACGCGGCCAGTAGAAAAACGCACGTCCCCTTCAACATTTTCCTGATGCACTGCATTGTTGTCGCGATAGTTGTCCGAGTCATAACGGTTAGCATGGAGCGCGACACTGAAAGCGTCCGTGCCAAGTAGTCCACCGACACGTACATTGCTGGTGTTATAGCTGCCGTAACCTAATGCGGCGTAAGCTTCACGCTGCCCGGCGCGCGGCGCGCGGGTGATGATGTTGATGACACCGCCCGTAGCGCCGCCGCCATATAGCACCGCGCCGCTGCCACGCACGATCTCGATGCGCTCGATGGCATCTATCGGGATTGTTGACAACTGCGGCGTGACCAATTCAATTTCGCTGAGGCGCTGGCCATCGAGCAATACCAGGGTATTGCGGTCGCCAGTGATGCCGAACCCGCGCAGGTCGATCTGCTGATCCGGGCTGCCGCTGTTATCGCGCACCTTGATTCCGGCTTCGCGCGACAGCAGCTCGGGCAGGGTGGTGGCGGTGCTGTGTTCGATGGTGTCGCGGGTAATAACGCTGATGCTGGCGGCGATTTTGTTTTTGTCCGCATCGAAACGTTGTGGCGTCACCACCAAGGTAGGTAATTCAACAACCGGGATTTCTGTGGCAAAAGTATTGCTAGCAGCGCAAAGCATCGCGCTGGCGAGGATGGTGTTTCTCAATTGCATCTCCTTAAGGCGTGCAAACCCGCACGCCGTGTTTGGTTAAAGAGAAATGCGCGGGAGAGAAGAAAACGGACGAAACCGGTCTGCCGCAAGCCCGCAGCATTTCCAAAATTTCTGGCCGGTCTCCGGGCTCGCGATCAAGGCTTGCCGCCTTCCCAGGTTTCCCCAGTGGCGTAGTGACAAGCTAAAACTCGCATACCGTTGCGGGTGCAGCGAAGGCTTTGAACTGGCTTGTGAAGCCTGTTACTACCTTACTTCCCGTTTCACCCCGTGCGCCGGATGGCGCTTGGGACACCTGAAACAGGCGCGATTGTACCGAAATATGGACTAGGACGCAGGTCGGCATTGCAAGGTGAGCGCTTGCTTGCGAGTTAGGCTATGTTTTTAAAGGGGTAAGGATTAAGTTGCGAATTGGAAAGTAGGCAGTTCGAAAATTTTCACCGTAATGCAACAAAGGATTAAACCACTTTCAAAAGAAAGTGTTAGCGGTTGACTTTACAGTGATTTCAAACTTATAGTGTCGCCCATGGATAGCGAGCTGAAAGGCCTGGAGCAGAAAATATCCCAGCTCGTTGGGTTTTGCCAACGCTTGCGCGAAGAAAACCACACGTTGCGGCAAGATGTGGTGCAGGCGCAAAACCAAAACATACATCTCAATGAAAAGCTGGACAGCGCAAAACAGCGCCTGCAAAGCTTGCTCGATCAAATCCCCGAAAGTTGAGCATGGCCTCGGACCCCAAAAGTTTGGACGTAACCATCATGGGTCGTGCCTTCAAAGTGGCGTGCGCACCGGAAGAGCGCGCCGGGCTGTTGGAGGCGGTGGATTACCTGGATCGCAAGATGCAGGAAATCAAGGAAGCCGGTAAGGTTGCCAACCTGGAACGCATCGCCATCATGGCTGCACTAAACATTACGCATGAGTTTCTCAATACCCGTGTTGGCGGATTTGATGTGGGTGACTTTAAGCGTAGAATCGGCACGATGAATCAGCAGATCGATCAGTCCCTAGCGGGCGAATCCGATCTGTTTGAGTAAGGGTGCCTCTAAAAATCCAAATTTTAGTTCCGGCATAACATGCTTCGCATGTTAGCCTGCACAGCAACTGTGTTGTGTCGCAATACTTCGTTGCGAACAAAAAATATTTCCTTACATACAACCGCGTATGCGGCGGAAACATTTTTTATTAGCGCCTCGTCTTGCTTAGAACTTTGAATTTTTAGAGGCACCCTTTAGCGACCGTGTCATGCTCCCTGCGGCGCTCGTTGCGGCTAAACATTCCTTGAACCAATGAATCATCCTTGGTTGCGGCATTACAGGCGCTTTTGTGCGCGTCCCTCGCGGATGTACCTACGGCGCTCTTGTTGCGACCCCTTGAACCCTAGGTTCAGGATGATGGCCACGACAGTGCATGCAGGGGGCGCCCCCCAAACCAGCTCCAGATAAACCATGGACAAAAAAACATTACGCCGCGAAATGCGAGCGCAACGCCGTGACCTGTCGAGTCACGAGGCCCGTGACGCCGCGCAGCGCCTGCTGCGCCAGGCCTTGCGGCATCGTTTGCTGCACGCAAGGCGCATTGGCTTTTATCTGCCGAGCAGCGAGGAAATCGATTTGATCCCTTTGCTGAATACGGCGCTGTGGCTGAAACGCGCATGCTATCTACCAGTAATTCCCGGGCGCGGTGCACGTCGTCTGTGGTTCTCACGTATCGGTGGCCGCAACGCGTGGTATCAAAACCGCTTTGGCATTTACGAGCATGCAGCGCAAGAGAAACGACGTGCGCGCCAGCTTGATGTATTGTTCATGCCCTTGGTCGCATTCGACGCGCAAGGCAATCGGCTCGGCATGGGTGGCGGCTACTACGATACCAGCCTCGCCTATCTGCGCACGCGGCGCTTGTTCCGCAAGCCGAAGCTGATTGGTGTGGCGTATGATTTTCAGCGCGTCGCAGCCCTGCCGAGCGATCCATGGGATGTGCCGCTGGACGCGGTATTAACCGACCGCGGCTTGTATCAATTTAAAAACTTAAAAATTGCGAACTAAAAAGGTTTTTCAATGCGTTACTGGTTAATGAAATCCGAGCCCTCCGATGTCAGCATCGATGATTTGGCTAAGCTGCCGAATCAGTCGGTGGCATGGTATGGCGTGCGTAATTATCAGGCGCGCAATTTCATGCGAGACCAAATGAAAGTCGGCGACAAAGTGCTGTTCTATCATTCGAACTGCGAATTGCCAGGTATTGCCGGTCTGGCAGTGGTCGGCGCGCCGGCTTATCCAGACGAGACCCAGTTCAATCCGAAAAATAAATATTTCGATCCCAAGGCCACGCGGGAGACGCCGCGCTGGTTCAACGTCGATGTCAAGCTCGTCCAGAAAACCCGCCTGCTTTCCCTTAAGGAAATGCGCGAGCATCCCGAGCTGGCGCAAATGCGTACTTTGCAAAAAGGCAATCGTTTGTCGATCACGCCGGTCGATCCCAAGGAGTGGGTGTTCATTGAAAAATTGTTGTCGCTTAAAGCGTAGCGTTCGGACAGGGTAAAAGTTATGGAATGGATTACCTACATTGTGCTGGGCCTAGTGGCGGGTTTTATCGCCGGCCTGCTGGGTGTTGGCGGCGGCTTGATCATTGTTCCGGTGCTGGCGTTTATATTTGCCGCGCACCATTTTCCTGAGCAATACGTAATGCATCTGGCGCTGGGCACAACATTGGCCAGTATTGTGTTCACGTCGTTATCCAGTGTGCGTGCACATCATGCGCATGCAGCGGTGAACTGGAAAGTGTGGCGCGAAATCAGCCCGGGTATTGTTATTGGAACATTGCTGGGGACGGTGTTGGCGGCGCTGCTATCGGCGCATTTTTTGAAAGTGTTTTTTGTAATCTTCATCTTTTATGTCGCGACGCAGATGCTGCTCGAGATCAAGCCCAAGCCTTCGCGCGAATTGCCGGGTTGGTTCGGCATGTTTGCAGTGGGTAACGTTATCGGTGTGGTATCGAGCTTGGTCGGTATCGGCGGAGGTACGTTGTCGGTGCCCTTCATGACTTGGTGTAACGTGAAGCTGCACCAAGCGATTGGTACTTCCGCCGCTATCGGCCTACCCATCGCCGTAGCTGGTGCGATAGGCTATATCGCGAATGGTTTGGCGGCACATGATGCATTGCCTGCGCACAGCCTGGGCTTTGTGTATTTGCCGGCGCTGGCGGCGCTGGTTGCCTCCAGCATGTTGACAGCACCGTTGGGCGCACGCCTGGCGCATCGCTTGCCGGTGAAGAAGCTTAAAAAGATTTTTGTGTTCTTGTTGTATGCGCTGGGATTACGCATGCTGTACAGCTTGTACGCAGCCGCATAAGAAATCTCGAAGTCGCTCGTGCATAAGCGCTAGGTATAAGATTTCTGTTCTTTGCGCCGACCGGGTTTCTTTTTCAGGATGACGACAGCGACTACGTCTTCCGGGCCTTGCAAATCGATGCTCGGATAAGCAGGATTGAGCGCGGTGATACTCCAGCGCCCATCTTCAATTTGCAATTGACGGAAGTAATATTCCGTACCTAGCTTCGCCACGACGAACGAGCCATGCCGTGCTAAGCCCTCCGGCTCGCACACGATAATGTCGCCATGCTGGAATTCGGGTTCCATTTTGTCGTCTAACACCATTAGGGCAAACGGTTCGTCGCTGGAACAGCCACCATCGTCAGACGCATCGACGGGTTGGATCGGGATTATTTTCTTTTCATTCATGCGGCTATTTTACTACGCCAAGGCCCTTGGATATAGGCGCAACAAGATTGGGGTCTTGCCACCGCGCCGACCCGCTTCGGTGGTAGGCTATCGGCTCCCGAACTTTCGGCTGTGCCCATGAAACCGCTCGACCAGTATTCCTTGAATGATCTCAAGCTTGTTTATCTTAGTCTTCACGCCCAATTGCCCGGCAATCCGATGCTAATGGATTCCGACCTGCTGCAGGACTTGCAGACCTACTTGCAGGGTCAAGCCAAAACCGCCGGCGTGGACGTGTCGCATCATGCGCAATGGGCGACTTGGCTGAATAATGGCGTCGTCTTGAAGAGCGTGTGACAGATGGCTTCGCGTTTTGTGCAGGAAGCCAGCCGGGAAAATTTCCCGCAATTGGTTTTGGGTAATTCCGATAAAGGCCCGGTGCTGGCGTATTTTTGGACGCCCAAGGCTGGGCCTTGCATGATGCTGATGCCGCGCCTGCTAAAGCTGGCCGAGGACTATAGCGGCAAGTTTTTATTGGTGCTGGTGAATACCGATGAGCTCGGACAGGTCGCTCGCCAATACAGTGTCACCAGTGTCCCGACAGTAAAATTTTTTCGCAACGGCCAAGTGGTGCACACGATTCATGGCGCGGAATCGGACGCGACTTTTCACCAAGTGTTGCAGCGTTTCATCGCCAGCGATGCCGAGGTGGCCCATGTGCGCGCCCTGGAAATGCAACAGCGCGGCGATGCCGAACAGGCGCGCCGGCAGTTGGCGGAGGCGGCGTTGGAAGACCCGGAGAACCCGCGCATCCCCGCTGACCTCGCTAAATCGCTGATGGTGGAAGGCGCGCACCAAGCGGCGCAGGACTTGCTACACGCCTTGCCGCCGGCATTGCGCGCCGATGTGGAAATCGACCGCCTGCTGGTGCACCTGGATTTCATCGTCACGGCGCACAGCGCACCCGCTACGAATATCCTGCAACAATGCATTGCCGAAGCGCCGGACAATCTCGCTGCGCGGCATCAACTTGCCTGCGTGAGTCTGGTGTCCGATGATATGGAGCAGGCCATGCGCGAGTTACTGGAAATCGTCCGCCGCGATCGCGCTTTTCGCCAGGACATTGGGCGTCGCGGCTTGCTGGTGCTATTCGAAATGCTGGGGGGCGCGCATCCTCTGACGCAGCGCTACCGCCCGTTGTTGACGAGCGTGTTGATGTGATCGAATAGACGGTAGCCGCTACCGGCCATGAACAAACGTCATGCCTGTTCAAGTTGTAGCCCAAGCGGTCGATAAACCCGGGTATCGGTAATTTTTCCCGGATTTCATTCACCACCATGCGCAGAATTAGTATTCAATCGAAATTGTTGATTATTTTTGGGGTCGGCTCGGCGTTGCTGCTGTCCTTGGCGGGCGTAGGCATGTTTAATTCCTTGCGGGTATCGTGGGAGGTCGATAGCGCGCAGGATAATGCGCATCGAGACACCAATGTGGTGCATCAGGTACAGGCTGCCTATGGCGAGGAAATCCATGAGTGGAAAAATGTCCTGTTGCGCGGCAAGGACGAAGCCTCGCTCGGCGAGCGCTGGCAGGTATATGAGGGGCAACATCAACGTGTGAAGGAGCTGTTGCGCGCGGCCGATGGCGAAGTCGATTCCGAGATCGCGCGCAAAAAGCTCATGGAATTTGCGGAGAAGCATGCGCATAATCGGGAGCGCTATGTGCAAGCGGTGACCGAGCTGCGCCAACGGCAATTCGACAACCGTGCGGCTGATCCCTTGGTCAAGGGGATCGATCGCGAGCCGATGCGTCTGCTCAGCAATATTGTCGATATCACTTGGGCTGACAGTAAGGAACGGTCGCATTTGCTCATTCAGCATGCGCGCAATCAGCGCATGCTGTTCCTCGGTTTGTTCATTGCGGTCTTCCTGTGCGAGGGTGTTGCGTTTTGGTTGTTGATGCGGCGTTATGTTTTCCGCCCGACCCAGGCATTGCGCGATAGTCTGGAACAATTGAAAACGGGCAATTTTACGGCCAGTTTTGAAAAACGTTACGACGACGAAATTGGGGACATCGTAGATTCCGTCAAACTCGTGGCCGGCGAGCTTGGTTATTTGGTGGCCACGGTGAAGCATTCCGCCGAACACCTTGCGCAGGCATCACAGGATGTTTCGATGATGTCAGCAATGACCAGCGCCGGCGTCAGCAGTCAGCGTGATGAGTCGGCGCAGGCGGCCCGCTCTATGGAGGAAATGGCGGTCTCCCTGCAGCAATCCATTGCCAGCGCCAACGACGCCATGGTTACGGCGGGGGAAATTGGCGAACAAAGCACGCGTATCGGTGTGCACTTCAATGAAACGGTCGAGATCATTCATGGCTTGGCAAGGGAAATGAAAGTTGCCACCGGCACGGTGCAAGCGCTTGCATCAGAAACCCGGCGCATTGGCGAGTCGGCGCAAATGATTCGCGGTATCGCTGACCAGACCAATTTGCTTGCGCTCAATGCCGCGATTGAAGCCGCGCGCGCGGGCGAACACGGTCGCGGATTCGCGGTGGTGGCGGACGAAGTGCGCAAGCTGGCGCAGCACACTCAACAGGCGACCCGCGAAATCGATCAGCGCATTGCGCAACTACGCGGCGAAACCGATGCCACGGTGGCTGCCCTGGAGTCGGGATCCGCCAACTCTGAGCGCAGCGTGGCGCAAGCAGCGGCCGTTGGCGCCATGATCGAGGAAATCGCCCGCGAAGCGGCCAAAATTAGTGAAGTGAACAGTGGCATCGCCGCCATTCTCGACCGTCAGCAACAAGCCTCGGCCAGCGTATCCAACGCCATCGCTAATATCAGCCAGGTGGTGGATCAAACTAGCTATAGCTCCAAGCAAACCAGCGACGACATTGCCCAGGTGGCGCAAGAGGCCGCTCTCCTGCAGGAGCTCACCGGCAACTTCCAGGTGGCTGGTGTGAATCAAACCGATGCAACGGTCAAGTCCATTGCGTCGCACGACGACTCAATCGAGCTGTTCTGAGTGATGGCGGTTCAAGCGGCAAAAGCACAACCCGAGTAATTTTAGCGGCGTTGTTCGATTGCTTGGTGCAAAGCATACAACGAGGATTAAAAATCAGTTGAGCCGCCTTATCAAGTATGAAGTAACTCCTTTTGAAAAGCGCCAATCCAGCGCTTGATCATTTAGAACGACTCCTGCTCCATCTCGGTAAACACCTGGTTCATATTGCGCTTCGCCAGCAGCTCAAAATTTAGCAGATGCTTGAACTTTGATTGATCCGTTTTATCCACTGCATCTTGTAACGAGCCATTCTTAGCCAGTACTGCTTGCGCCGCGCTGCGCAGGTGGGTCAGATAATCGCGCGTGTCGCGCGTCGCCGTTTGGATGTCCGTTACGTGGCCGTGGCCCGGCACAACAATGCTAGGCTTGAGCGCCATGGCGGCATCGAAGGCCTTGACCCAGCCGCCGCTATTGCCGACGGGCAGTACGCCCAGTAGGCGTTGCGTGAATACGATATCCCCGGTGAACAGGATCTTTTGCTCCGGTAGCCAGACGACGATATCGCCGGCGGTATGCGCCGGGCCGAAGTGGCGTAATTCAATCTTGGTTTTTCCGAGTTGCAGCGCGCGGCTGTCGCCCAGGATTTCGCTTGGATAGGCGAGCGTTGCGCCCGTCGCTTTTTCCTTCAATAAAGCCTGTGCCACCTGCAATTGACCTACGCCCAGTTCATGCATTAGCCGACTGGCTCCTGTATGCGCCAGGATCGGAATGCCCAGTCGCTTGAAATAGTCGTTGCCCAGCCAGTTATGGCTTTGACTATTCAAGTTCACTACCCATTTGATGGGTTTGGGGGTGACTTGCTTGATCGCCGCATGCAGTGCCTGGGCGACACGGAGCGTTGGCCCAGTGTTGATGACCAATACACCGTCCGTGCCAACCACGAAACCGAGATTGTTGTTGAAGCCATCATTGGCGTAGCTCTGGTTGCCCAGGTCGCCGATGACTGCATACACATCCGGTGCGACGCGGGTCGGTTTTAACAGCAACTCGGCGGCGAGGGCGCAGTGGGAAGTCATGATCAGGCAGGCGCTCAACACAATGCGGATCAGGGTTTGCATTTGTTTTTCCTTCGGTTTAAGATATTTGTAGAGATTATTACTGACTTGTAGAATAAGCAATAGATGATTAGTACCAAGCCGACCTGGCACATTTTGATTGTGAGCTTGCCCACGCGCAGCGCCACCGAGCGCATGCGCGTTTGGCGCGCCCTGAAAGCCATGGGCTGCGGCGTACTGCGTGACGGAGTGTATTTGTTGCCGGCGGTGGAGCAGGCGCGGGCGGCATTCGAGCATCAGGCCGCCGAGGTGAATGCGGCTGGTGGCCAAGCCTATGTGTTGTCCATGAATAGTGTGGACGATGCGCAGGAATTGGCGTTTCGTGATTTGTTCGATCGTGATGCCGAGTACGGATCGCTGAAAAAAGAGATGGCTGGGCTGCAGGCAAAATTAAAGCGTCCACCCGCGACCTTGGCACGTGAGGCCGCGCAACTGCAAAAGAATTTTGCCGCGTTGGTGGAGATTGATTATTTTCCCGGTGCGGCGCAGGAACAGATCGAAACTTTGTTGGAAGAATTGCAGCAGCAAGTAACGGCCAAGCTGAACCCGGGCGAACCGCAAGCAGCGGCAGGCAAGGTTAAGCGCCTGGAGCGCGCGCAATACCAAGGACGTACCTGGGCCACGCGCAAGAAGCTTTGGGTCGATCGCATGGCGAGCGCTTGGCTGATTGCGCGCTTCATCGATGCGCAAGCGAAATTCAAGTGGCTGGCGCAGCCGGCAGATTGTCCGAAAAAAGCGCTGGGTTTCGATTTCGATGGTGCGACTTTCACCCACATCGGCAGCCGCGTGACGTTTGAAGTGCTGCTGGCGAGTTTCGGCTTAGATGAAGACGCAGCCTTGATGCGTATCGGCGGCATCGTGCACTTCCTCGACGTGGGCGGCGTGCCGGTGACGGAAGCGGCGGGACTGGAAGCGGTGCTGCAAGGCTTGCGCGACATCGCACCGAACGACGATGCGCTGCTGGCGGCGGTCGCGCCGTTGTTCGATGGTTTGTATTTGGCATTTAAGAAAACGGCTTAACCACTGAGTACACAGAGTAAAACTCATGAAAACTCCGTGTCCTCTGTGTACTCCGTGGTGAAAGATTTTGAACTTAGGGAGATGAACATGTCAGCAGAAAAACGCGCAGCCCCCGCCCCGGTATCCCTGGGCGAGGCCTTTAAATACTGGCTCAAGCTCGGCTTTATCAGCTTCGGCGGGCCCGCCGGGCAGATTGCTATGATGCACCAGGAGCTGGTGGAAAAGCGCCGCTGGATTTCCGAGCATCGTTATTTGCATGCGCTGAATTACTGCATGCTATTACCGGGGCCGGAGGCGATCCAGTTGGCCATATATATTTCCTGGTTGATGCATGGCGTGCGCGGTGCGGTGGTGGCGGGCATGCTGTTTTTCTTACCAGCGTTTTTCCTGCTGTCATTATTAGCCGGTGTTTACCTCGCTTTTGGTGATGTGCCGCTGGTGCAGGGTATTTTTTACGGCATCAAGCCGGCGGTGGTAGCGGTGGTGCTGTTCGCTGCTTGGCGCATTGGTTCGCGTGCTTTGAGAAACACGGTATTGTGGGCCATGGCGGCGCTGGCTTTTGTCGGCATTTTCTTTTTCCATATTGATTTTCCGTGGATCGTTTTAGTGGCAGGTATTCTGGGCGCCATTGGCGGAAAAGTGTTGCCGGCCAAATTCAAGGGCGGTGGCGGGCATGGCGCGAGTAATAAGGAATACGGCCCTGCGCTTATTGACGACGACACGCCGACTCCAGCGCATGCAAAATTTTCTTGGGGTAAGTTCGCCGCCACGATCATCGCCTTCGCCGCGATCGGCGGAGTGTCGCTGCTGGCGCTCTATTACAGCAGCGGAGAACTGTACAAAATGGGTGAGTTTTTCACTAAGGCCGCTTTCCTCACTATCGGTGGCGCTTACGCCGTGTTGCCCTATGTGTATCAGGGCGGCGTTGAACATTACACTTGGCTCACTGGGCCGCAAATGATGGATGGTTTGGCGCTGGGCGAAACCACGCCGGGACCGCTGATCATGGTGGTGACTTGGGTCGGTTATTTGGGCGGCGTGGCCAAGAATGTAGCCGGCAACCCAATTGCAGCCGGTGTGGCGGGCGCGGCAGTGGCGACCTACTTTACTTTTTTGCCGTCCTTCCTGTTCATCCTGGCCGGCGGGCCGTTGGTCGAGGCGTCGCGCGATGAGATCAAGTTCACCGCACCTTTGACCGGTATCACTGCTGCCGTAGTCGGCGTGATCATTAATCTGGCCGTATTTTTCGCTTGGCATACCTTCTGGCCGAAAGCGACGGACGCCGCGCCCTTCGCCGGTATGTTCGATTGGCTATCGGTGGTGATCGCGATGGTCGCATTTGGCGCGCTGTGGAAATACAAAGTGGACATCATGAAGGTGATCGGCGTGTGCGCGCTGGTAGGTTTGGCCTACAGCTTCATCAAGCCGCTGTTGGCATAACTGAGAATAAGGAAAATAAAATGGAACGAACGATCAAAGCGCAAGACCTGCAAGCTAACCTGAATAACGTGACTGTTATTGATGTGCGACGCAAAGCCGATCTCGACGCCGACAGTGCGAAACTGCCAGGCGCGACTTGGTATGACCCGGAACAGATTGAAATCTGGAGCGCACAATTGCCTGAGGATAAGGAAGTCGTGCTGTATTGCGTGCGTGGTGGTGGCGTGAGCAATGGCGTGCTCGACAATCTGCGCAGCAAGGGCATCGCTGCACGCTTTATCGAAGGCGGTATCGTGGCGTGGAAAGAAGCCGGCGGTACGGTGGTGCCAAAATGAAATGGGTGACGCGTGAGCGGCCCAAGATTGATCGCATCGCCTGCCCCTGGCTGATCGCGCGCTTCATCGACAAGGCGCCGGAATTTTTGTATGTACCCGCCGACCAGGTGTTGGTGGTAGCGGCGGACACTGGGGCGGTGCCCTACGATGTGCCGGGGGTGGAGATGACGCATGTGGGCGCGCTGTGCAGCTTCGACGCTTTCCTGAAGAAATATGATCTTATCGATCCGGCGTTGTTGCACTTGGCGGAGATTGTGCGCGCGGCGGATACCGGCAATGCGCAGGCTTCGCCACAAGCGTATGGCTTACTGGCGATTTCCCTGGGGCTGTCGAAAAATTTCAGCGATGACCACGCCATGCTGGCGCAGGGCATGGTGTTGTACGACGCGCTGTATAGCTGGTGCCAATCTTTGCAGGGTGAGACGCACGGTTGGCCGCCGCAAGAAAAACTTTAAGGCGCTGACGGAAGCAGGGCTTCTATTTTCTGCACCGTATCGTATTCATCCCACTCGGCACCTCCGAGTAACGAATAGCGCAGCATGCCTTCGGTGTCGATGATGAAAGATGTTGGGAACACGCTCACCTTCCATTCCTTGATGGTTTTTCCTGGCTTATCCATGAGGATGGTGAAGTCGATCTTGGTCGGCTTTAATTCTTTCAGGAAGCTGCGCACTTCGGCCTCGCTTTCCGCCATGTCGACAGCAAGGATGACGAAGGGCTTGCCGACCATATGTTCTTTCAAGCGCTGCATAGAAGGCATTTCGGCGCGGCAGGGCGGGCACCAAGTGGCCCAAAAATTCACTAGGACCACTTGGCCTTTGTAATCGGCCAGGCTGTGTGGCTTGCCGTTGATGTCCGGCAGCGTTAATGGCGAAAACGGCGCGCGTGGCGTCAGCGGCTTGAGTTCTTTGGCCAGGGCTGGGTTGAGTGCGACAGCTAAACTCAATAGTAGTGCAGCAAGCTGTTTCATGGCTTTTTCTCCAGGGGTATCGCGGATAGTTGTTGAATGCTGCGGTGGATGGTGGCGGCGAGTTGGCGCCCGGCTGCGTGTTCACTCGGGTTTGCATCTTCGCGGAAATAAAAACGGTCGCGGATGCCGGGCAGGGTCTTGATCTGGACGCGACTGCCGCCTTGTTCGAGCTTGGATTTTAAATCATCGAGCTGCCAATACCAGGGCGACCGCTCCCCTTGAATTACAGCTAAGTGGAGCCGGGTTTGGCTGACAACGGGTAGATAGGTCGGCGCTTCGCCAGCTTCGGGACTGGCGGCGTAGAGATCGGGAAATAACAAGACGGCACCGGCTAGTGCGCGGTGAGTACGCTGGGTTTGTTGCCACAGTTGCGCCCCCTCCAACGCGCGGCTCGCGCCTTGGCCGCTGCTGATAAGGGTGATGTGGTGGTGCTGTTGCGCTGCTGCTTGGAGTAGCCGCGCAACATCGGCGGCGGGAATCTCATTTAGGCTGCTGCGGGTGACAGGCAAAAAACGTGCGGCGAACAAATCGGCAACCCAGACTTCGTAGCCACGCTTTGCCAGCTGTGCGGCCAGCGCATGCTCTGGGCCGACTACGCCATGTTCCGAAGGTAGCCACAGGATCAGGCGTTGCTGGCTCTGACCATAGACGCTGACGGGTACATCGACATCCGGGGCAACTTGAATCGAGCGCGTTGTAGCACATGCGGCAGCGCTGATACAGAAAATAAAAAACAGGGAGAAGAGCTTGCGCATGAAATTATTTCGCGATCCAGGTGCCCGATTTGCCACCGCGTTTTTCCAATAATCCAATATCGGTGATTTGCATGCCGCGATCGATGGCCTTGCACATGTCGTAAATCGTCAGCAGACCAACCGCGACCGCGCTCAGCGCCTCCATTTCCACTCCGGTGCGGCCCACGGTCTCCACCGTGGCATGGCACAACACGCGTGCCGGGCGTACCTTGGTTTCAAATTCGATGGCGATCTTGGTGATTGGGATGGGATGGCTGAGGGGAATCAGATCAGCGCTGCGTTTCGCACCTTGGATCGCGGCAATGCGCGCAATACCCAGCACATCGCCTTTTTTGTGGTTGCCGGCCTGGATCGCCTTGAGCGTGGCGGGTAGCATTTTTATCGTACCGCAGGCGCGGGCGATGCGATGGGTTTCGGCTTTGGCGGCGACATCTACCATGTGCGCTTGGCCGTGGTGGTCAAAATGAGTGAGTTGGGCTGGTTTTTTTGGCATTTGGGAACCTTGGGGTATGGCTTGTATCATACCATCCATGAAACGCATTAAATTCTACGCGCTGGTCGTCCTTAGTATCTCCCCCGCTTGGGCCGTGGACAATAATTTACCCGATCTGGGCGAATCGTCGCAGACCGTGTTCACGCCACAAATCGAGCGCAAAGTGGGTGAAGCTATCATGCGCGACATTCGTTCCGATCCGGCTTATCTCGACGATCCAGAGATTACCGGATACCTGAATAATCTCGGTTATAGGTTGGCCTCCGCCAGCCCGAACAATCGCCAGGACTTCACTTTTTTTGCGGTGCGCGATAACACGCTGAATGCCTTTGCCTTGCCCGGTGGTTACATCGGCGTGCACAGCGGCTTGATTTTGGCTTCGCAAAGCGAGTCGGAATTGGCCGGGGTGCTGGCGCATGAGATTGCACACGTCACGCAGCGCCACATCGCGCGGCTGGTGGCGCAAGATTCACGCAATAGTATTGTGTCGATTGCGGCACTGGCTTTGGCTATCCTTACGGCACGTTCTAATCCGCAGGTGGGCAACGCTGCCGGGGCGCTGGCGCAAGCGGGATCGATCCAGAGTACGCTGGATTTTACGCGCGAAAACGAGCGCGAGGCGGACCGCGTCGGCTTCCAAATTCTGAGCGAATCCGGCTTGGATCCGCGTGGCATGGCAAGTTTTTTCGAGCGACTGTCCAAGTTCAATCGTTTGTACGATAACAATGCGCCGGCGTACCTGCGCTCGCATCCGCTGACCACCGAACGTTTGGCGGATATCGAAAATAGGTTGATTTCAACGCCGTATCGCCAGGTGCCGGATTCCCTGGATTTTCAGATGGTGCGCGCCAAGTTGCGTGCGTATGCCGGACGCCCGGATGAGGCGCTGGAATGGCTCGACAGCGGCCTGAAAGAGCAGAAATTCAACAACGAAGTTGCGCAGCGTTATGGATTGATCATGGCTTTGTTCCGCGCCAAGCAGTATCCGCGGGCCGAGCGTGAACTGGCGCAGCTGAAGAAAAGTGCGCCGGCGCACGCCATGATCGAGTCGCTGGCGGCGGAGCTGAAGCGCGCACAAGGCCAGGAAAATGCCGCCTTGGTAATTTATCGCGCCGCGCTCAAGCAGTTTCCTTTTCAGCGCGCCCTAACTTACGGTTATGTGGAAACGCTGCTGACAACGCGCCAGTACGCCGAGGCGGTAAACTTGGTCAGCGAAGACTTGAAGCGTTATGTCAACGATGACCGGTTATATGATTTTCAGGCGCGCGGCTATGCCGGGCAGAAAAAAGAATTTCTTTCGCATCGCGCCCTGGCCGAGGCCTATGCCAAGCGCGGCAGCTTGAATGCCGCCATCGAACAATTGCAGATTGCCCTTAAAACGCGCGAAGGTGATTTTTATCAACTCTCCAGCGCAGAGGCGCGGCTTAAGGAATTAAAGGCATTGGATGCGGAGTCACGTCGTTAAGGTTTATTAGAAAGTGCTTATGTTTTGGTATGCGTTGTTAAGCCGGGCTTTTCTCGAAAATGCGGGGTTCCACGCTTGCGCAGATGGGATTAGATTGGTTATGCTTCACGAACTCCATTGTTGCAATGGCATCGTCGCGAAGGCTAACAAAGCCCGATAGGCAAGATCAGTTTACCGATCAATTAAAATATATTTGTGAGGAGGAGCAATGCGGAAGAGTTCCCAGCTGAAGATGGCGGCAGGTTTTGTGGGTTTATTGCTCGTTACCGGCGCTTTTGCGCAGGATGCGGCAAAGCCAGCCGAGCCTAACGGTAAGGACCTGGCATTCAATAACAGAAAAGGCAATTGCCTTGCCTGTCATTTAATGCCGGGCGTACCTGATGCGGTGACGAACGCGACCATTGGGCCACCCTTGGTTGCCATGAAGGCGCGTTTCCCGGATCGCGCTAAATTGCGTGACCAGGTGTGGGATGCGACCAAGGCTAACCCTGGGTCATCCATGCCGCCGTTTGGCAAACATCAGATTCTCTCGGATAAAGAAATCGACAAAATAGTTGATTTTATTCATGGTATTTAAATGCGCTTAAAGTGAAGGAGTAAGTTGAGTATGAACAGCAAACGTAGAACTTTTCTCAAGACCGCCGGTGGCGCCAGCAGTATCGCGATTGCCGCGGCAGCCGGTTTGATCAAACCAACCGAAGTGTTGGCGGTGGAGTGGAATAAGGCCGCTTTTGAAGCCAAGGGTGTACCCGATGCGCTGAAGGCCGTTGGCGCCGCTGGCGCAGCGGACAGCAAAGACATCCTGATCAAAGCCCCGGATATCGCCGAAAATGGCGCGGTGGTGCCAATCGAGGTCACCAGCAAGATCGCCGGCACCAGCGCCATCATGCTGATGGTGGAAAAAAATCCATCGCCGCTGACCGCTAATTTCGATCTAGCGCATGGCGCCGAAGGCTATGTCAGCACCCGAATCAAAATGGGCCAAACTTCCAATGTGCGCGCTGTCGTGAAAGCGGGCGGCAGGTCCTACACCGCAATCAAGGAAGTTAAGGTCACTATCGGTGGTTGCGGCGGCTAAATAGCAGCCATCCACCAGACATTTTACGAATTTATAAAAGGATACGAACATGGCAGAACCAATGAAAATTCGCGCCACGATGGAAGGCGATGCAGCCAATATCAAGGTGTTGATGAATCACGTGATGGAAACCGGTCAGCGCAAGGATGCTAAAACAGGGCAAGTTGTTCCCGCGCACTTTATCCAAACTGTGATTGCACAGATGAATGGCAAGCCCGTCTTAGAGGCGCAGTGGAGCCAAGCAGTTTCCAAGAACCCATTCCTGGGCTTCAAGGTAAAAGGTGCTAAGGCCGGCGACAAAGTAAACGTAAGCTGGGTCGATAATCATGGCGATAAAAACAGCGCAGATGCTGTAGTAGCGTAAATCCACTGGGCCGGCTAGTGGTTAGCCGGCCAACGCCACGCACTAGGAGGATATAATGAAAAAATTGCTAACAGCACTTTTAGGCACTGTTTTGTTGTTCGGGGCTTTGGCCGCGAATGCTACCCCGGAGCAAGATCGAAAACAGTTGCTCGATTACTACAAAAACAAATTCCCCAATCTCAAATTCAACGATTATGTGAATGGCGCCCTGAATTTCAATCCGGATGCGCTATCGCAGTATTTTTCCATTATGGAATTCCCGCCTTACGATTCAGAGCTCGATAAGGGCAAGAAAATGTGGGAAGCCCCGTTTAAAAATGGTAAGAAGTACGCCGATTGCTTCCCTAATGGCGGTAAGAATATGGCAGGGAACTACCCTTATTTCGACGAAAGCCTGGGCAAGGTAGTGACCTATGAAATGGCCATCAATTCCTGCCGCAAAGCGAATGGCGAGGGGGAGTTTGCCTACAACGACATGCATAATATGGGAACGCTGACGGCTTATGCGCGTAGCTTGTCTGACGGCATGAAAATGAATATTCGGGTTGAAGGCCCTAAGGCTTTGGCGGCTTATGAGAAGGGTAAGGAGTTTTTCTATCAGCGCCGTGGCCAGCTAAATTTCGCTTGCTCGACCTGTCATGTGCAGCAAGTGGGCAACATTCTCCGTACCGAGTATCTTTCGCCCGCGCTGGGACATGCTGCGCACTGGCCGGAGTTTCGTGGCGGCGATACGGTGACGACGTTGCAAGCGCGCTATAGTCAGTGCATCAAGAACGTGCGTGCTCAGCCTTTCAAGGAAGGTGGTCAAGAGTACAACGATCTGGAGTACTTCCATTCTTTCATCAGCAACGGATTGCCCATGCAAACCCCAGTGTTCCGCAAGTAATTTGTTTGGAACCTGAATTTAAGGCTTGTAGGTTAATCACCCACAAGCCTTATTTTTTAATTTTAAAAAAGCCGTTTAAAAGCACAGTAATCACACTTTAGCTATTTGCAGGAGTTTCATAATGTCGATGTCGCGTCGGGAGTTTCTTGAAGTACTGGCCGTTGCCGCAGCTAGCGGTATGGCTTTGGATAGTCGGCAGGCTTTGGCCGGCACAGTGCCAAAAAACTTTTACGAATTGCCGAAATTTGGCAACGTGAGTTTCATGCACTTTACCGATTGCCATGCGCAATTGTTGCCGGTGTATTTTCGTGAACCGAGCGTCAATATCGGCGTAGGCTCGGCTAGCGGCAAGGTGCCACATCTGGTTGGCGAACACTTTTTGAAAGCTTATGGCCTGAAAGCCGGCTCGATAGAAGCCCATGCATTTACTTATCTCGATTTTGCAGCAGCCGCCAAGACCTACGGCAAGGTAGGCGGGTTCGCGCATTTGGCGACTTTGGTCAAAAATGTTCGGGCGCAGCGCCCAGGCGCACTACTGTTGGATTCTGGCGACACTTGGCAGGGTTCTGGGACAGCGTATTGGACCAATGGCGCGGATATGGTCGGCGCGCAAAAATTGTTGGGCGTGAACGTGATGGCGCCGCACTGGGAATTCACCCTGGGCGCCGAGCGCGTGAAAGAGATTATCGAAAAAGACTTTAAAGGTTCGGTGGATTTCGTAGCGCAGAACGTCAAGACTGCCGACTTCGGCGATCAAGTTTTCAAGCCCTATAGCATGAAGGTCATGAATGGCGTTCAGGTGGCGATTATCGGGCAGGCCTTCCCCTATACGCCGGTAGCCAATCCGCGCCATTTCACGCCGGATTGGACCTTCGGTATCCAAGACGACAATATGCAGAAGATGGTCGACGAAGCGCGCTCCAAGGGCGCAAAAGTCGTGGTGGTGTTGTCGCACAACGGCATGGACGTGGATCTCAAGATGGCCACACGTGTCACCGGGGTCGACGTTATTTTCGGCGGCCATACCCACGATGCCATCCTGCAGGCCGTGCCGGTCAAGAATGCCAAGGGCACGACCCTAGTCACCAACGCCGGCTCCAATGGCAAGTACCTGGGCGTGATGGATCTGGATGTGCGCAACGGCAAGGTACAAGGCTACAAATACCGCTTATTGCCGGTGTTCTCCAACTTGATCGAGCCGGATCGCGCCATGGCCGATTACATTAAAAAGGTGCGTGCGCCCTATGAGTCCAAGCTCAACGAGAAGTTGGCTGTAACCGAAGAAATGCTGTATCGCCGTGGCAATTTTAACGGCACTTTCGACCAAGTCATCGTCGATGCGCTGATGGAAGTGAAGGGTGCTGATATGGCGTTCTCCCCGGGTTTCCGCTGGGGCACCAGCTTGCTGCCGGGCGATACCATTACCATGGAACGGGTGCTGGATCAGACCTGCATCACCTATCCCGCAACCACCTTGAACGAACTGACCGGCCAGCAGATTAAAGACGTCCTAGAAGATGTCGGCGACAATTTGTTCAACCCCGACCCTTATTACCAACAAGGTGGCGATATGGTGCGCGTGGGTGGCCTACAATACACTTGTAGCCCGAATGAAAAGGCGGGCAATCGCGTCTCCAATATGATGATGCGCGGCAAAGCTGTGGATCCCAACAAGAAATACCTCGTCGCCGGCTGGGCCTCGGTGCAAGAGAATGTCACCGGCACGCCGATTTGGGATGTGGTGGCAGAATATTTGCGTAGCGTAAAAGTTATCAAGAAGGTCAAGCTGAACCAACCTACCCTGGTTGGTATGGGCAAGAACCAAGGAATCGGTTCCTAAGACCTGAGAGCTACAAAAGGTAAGACGAAAAGGGGCCGCAAGGCCCCTTTTTTATTCGTGTAACTGGATGTGAACGGAATTTATGCGACTGATCACAGCACTGTTAAGGCATAAATGGGCACTAGTCGGGATGCTGGCACTCGTTGCCGGTGCTTGGTTTATCTATGGCAATTTTTTCCCAGGCGAAGAGCTTAAGAATCGCTATAAAACGCAAGCCGTGGATCAGGGCGATATTCGCCAGATCATCACGGCCAATGGCACACTCAATCCGGTGGTACTGGTCAATGTCGGTACGCAAGTGTCCGGCACGGTGAAAGCGCTGCATGCCGACTTTAATCAAAGCGTAACACCTGGACAGGTGTTGGCGGAACTCGATCCGCCCTTGTTCCGAGCTGCCTTGGCACAGAGCCAGGCTAATCTTTTAAACGCACAAGCAAATTTCACCTTGGCCAAAGCCAAGGAAGCTCGGGCGCGCGATTTGTTGGCCAAAAATTTCATTTCGCAGACGGCGATGGACGAAGCAGCCCAGGCATTTGAGGCCGCCCAAGCCCAAGTTGTCCTAGCTAGAGCGCAAGTCGAGCGCGACAGCACCAATCTGCACTACTCGGTGATACGCTCGCCCATCTCCGGCGTGGTGGTAGCGCGCAATGTAGACGTGGGCCAGACCGTCGCCGCCAGTTTCCAGACCCCGACCTTGTTCCAGATCGCCAAGGACTTGCGTGACATGCAGATTGATTCCAGCGTCTCTGAAGCAGACGTGGGTGCGATCGCAGTTGGAGATAAAGTGAAGTTCAATGTGGATGCCTTTTCCGAACGGGAGTTTATCGGTAAGGTGCGGCAGATCCGCCTCAATCCCACCATCCAACAAAATGTCGTGACCTACAACGTCGTGGTGGCGGTGGATAACGAGGATGGTCGGCTCATGCCGGGCATGACGGCGCATGTGAAGATCCTGGTGGCGGAGCGCAAGGATGTGCTGCGCGTCCCGAATGCGGCACTGCGCTACAAACCGGTCGTCAGCGAGGAAGCAAGCGCTAAAAAGCCGGTTGGCAAAAAAAGCGGCGATGGCCCGAGCGTGTATCGGCTGGGGATGGACAATCAACCCGCTCCAGTGAAACTCAAGATCGGAATCAGTGATGGCACCTATAGCGAAGTACTCGAGGGTGAGTTGAAATCCGGCGATGCCCTGGTGGTAAAGGATACCGCCGCAAACAAAGATAAGAAAAAAAGCAGCTTCCAGTTCAGGATGTTTTAATGGGCTTGATTCATCTGGATCACGTCAGCAAGCGCTACCCCAGCGCCGCCGAGCAACTGGTGCCGCAAGCGTTAGAAGACGTTACGCTCGACATCGGGGCCGGCGAATTCGTCGCCATCATGGGGCCGTCCGGCTCGGGAAAATCTACCTTGATGAATATCCTGGGTTGCCTCGACAGCCCCAGCGGCGGGCACTTTGAAATCAATGGCCGGGATGTCACCACGCTCAATGCGGACGAGTTGGCGCAAGTGCGCAATCAAACCATCGGCTTCGTATTTCAAGGCTTCAACCTACTCAAGCGCGTCAGCGCATTGGACAATGTCGCGCTGCCTTTGCTTTATGCCGGCGTTGGTTTAAAAGAACGCCGGCAACGCGCACGAGAAATGCTCGAAGCCACCGGTTTGGCTCGGTTCGCGCAATCCCTGCCGAACCAAATGTCCGGCGGCCAACAACAGCGCGTCGCCGTCGCCCGCGCACTGATCACCCATCCACGCTTGATCCTCGCCGACGAACCCACCGGCAATCTCGATAGTCAAACCAGCCGCGAGAT
>Ga0315270_10000029_pt1 | contig 72288 bp, 68 predicted proteins | sample C1_bottom_MG_FD_204932 | JGI IMG/M metagenome (GOLD analysis project Ga0315270, IMG submission 204932) | Sediment microbial communities from Yellowstone Lake, YNP, Wyoming, USA - C1_bottom | ecosystem: Environmental > Aquatic > Freshwater > Lake > Sediment | place: USA: Wyoming | collected... | reverse complement strand
CCCTCACCGCGTGATAAGGTAAAAAAAATCGCCGGTGACTAAAATGTCCAACGAGCCCAACGCCGAATCCGCGCCCTCTTCCGGGAGACGGATTCTAGAGCCCGGCACCCAGGTGGGCCGGTTCCAAGTGGAGGCCCTGCTGGGCACAGGCGGTATGGGCGAGGTGTACCGGGCCTGGGACCCCACTCTGGAACGCAGCGTGGCCCTCAAGGCCCTGCGGGCTGGCGAGGAACGCGAGGCCACCGCGCCGGAGCGGTTCCGTCGGGAGGCCCTGGCCCTGGCCCAGCTCAACCACCCGAACGTCTGCCAGGTGCATGACTGGATGGAAAACCCCAGCGGCACTTACATCGCCATGGAACTCATCGAGGGGCGGACCCTGGACCAGGCCGCGCCGGACATCGACGTGCGCGCCAAGCTCCAGGTGGTCAGCGCCGTGGCCCACGCCCTGGAGGCCGCCCACGCGAAAGGGCTCATCCACCGCGATCTGAAGCCCGGGAACATCATGGTGTCCCCGGCCTCGCGCACCCGGGCGCTCCAGGTGAAGGTGCTCGATTTCGGCCTGGCGCGGCTGGTGGATCCCCAGGGTCCCGGAGAGATCCGCCTCACCCCCCCCGCCTTCCCGAACCTCACGGCCCTCAAAGCCATGGAGGAGTCCGGGCAGGCGACGGAGCCCGGCAACGGAAACGACCCCTCGGGCGGCCAATCCTGGGAGAAGCTCACCCACGCCGGAACCTTCATGGGGAGCCCGAGCTACGCGTCGCCGGAGCAGATCCAGGGACAGTCGGCGGGTTCGTCCAGCGATGTATTCTCCCTCGGCATCGTGGCCTGGGAGCTGCTCGCGGGAGAACACCCCTTCCCCGGCGAGGGCCGCGCCCGGATGCAGGCCATCGTGCTGGGTTCCCGGCGCGAATTGAAGGTCCGGGGCCTGCCCTCGGGAGCCTCGGACCTGCTGCTGTCCATGCTGGAGACCCACCCCTTCAAGCGGCCCACCGCGGCCCAGGTGGGCCGGCGGCTCGATCACCTGCTCAGGCCCCGCAGTGCCCTGCGCTGGGCCGGTGCCTCCGCCCTCGGCGCCATGGTGCTGGTGGGCGGCGCGAACTGGTTCTCTTCACGCGGGGTCATCGCGGATCTGACCCGCGAGCGTCCGGCCCGGCTGGCCATCCTGCCTTTCACCAACACCACCGGGGATGACCGCCTGGATTCCATGGTGCAGCTGGTGCTGCCGGAGATGCTCGAAGCCTCCCTTCGCGCCAACTCCAAGCTCGCGCCGCTGGATGCGGACAGCCTGGCCCGCGGGCGGATGGCGTTGCGCCTGGCGCCACGCGGAGCGGTCTCACCCGAAGATCAGGCCCGTCTGGTCTCCGCCCTGGGCGCCCAGCTCGTGCTCCGGGGCACCCTCTCCCGGGGGAGCGACGGCGCGGTGGTGCTGGCTTATGACCTTAAGGACGCCTCGGGGAAGGTGCGCCATGCCGGTGAAACCCGGGAGGCCAGCGACCGCACCGCCATGTCCCTGCCCCTGGCCCGCAAGGTGGCGACGGATCTCATCCATGCGGTGGATCCCCTGGCGTCCCAGCCCCGGGCGATGCTGCCGGTGGCTCCGGAGGCCCTGGAAGCCTACGTCCGTGGCACCGGCCTCATGGATCGCGGGGACTTCAAGGAGGCCGCCCCAGCCTTCCAGGCCGCGGCACTGAAGGCCCCGGATTTCGCGCCGGCGGTGCTGGGCTACGCCCGGTGCCTCAGCCGCCTGGCAGACGCCCCACCCGAGCCTGTGTTCCAGTGGGCACGCTGGTCCGCACGGGCCCAGGGTGACCGCGTCAGTGAGATGAAGGCGCTCCACTATCTATCCTCCCGCCACGGGGACAAGGGCCAGTGGGAGGCCTCGGACCACACCGGGCGTGAAGCTTTGGACCTGGCCCGGGCCCTGGGGGAAACCGCCTTCGAGGCCGACATCCACGCCACCTTCGGGGTGAACTTCCAGCGCCGGCACAAACCCGTGGAGGCGGAGGCCGAGTACCAGCAGGCCCTGACCATGTACCAGCGCATGGGCGATAAACTGGGTGCCACGCGGGCCCTCAACAACCTGGCGGTGATCGAGAAGGACCGGGGCCACCTCAAGGAAGCCGAGACCCGGTACCAGAGTGCCCTCCAGACCGTGCATGCCTACGGCGACCGCTGGGGGGAAGCCTTCATCACCAATAACCTGGGGGATCTGGCCCTGGCCCAGGATGGCGGCCTGGACCGGGCCGAGACCTTCTTCCGCAAAGCCCAGGCCCTGCGCGAAGCCATCGGGGACCAGAGCGGCATGGCCTACTCCACCATGGGACTGGCCAGCGTAGCCCAGGCGCGGGGTGAGCTGGGTCGCGCCGAGGTGTTGGCGCACCAGAGCCTCGATCAAGCCCGGAGGACCCAGCTGCGTCCCATGGAAGCCACCGCCCTCTACAACCTGGGGGAGATCAACCGCGCCGCCGGACGCTATGCAGCCGCCCGGGTTTTCTACCGCCAGTCCCTGGCCCTCCATCAGGAGCTTCAGGACACGCTCATGGAAACCCACTGCCTCGCAGCCGAGGCGGAATGCATGGCCCGGGAGGGCCGGCCCGCCATGGCCCGGGTCCTGCTCGACCGGAGCCGCACCCTCTCCACGGAGGAAACGCCCTACATCCTCCGTGCCCAGGCTTGGCTGGCGCGCAGCGAAGGCCGGACCGACCAGGCGAAGCTTCTCTTCGCCAAGGCGCTCTCCGAAGCCCGCATCCAGGCCCCGGAGATCATTCGGGAGCTAAAGGAGGCGGCGCGGTAGCAGTCGCCTACATGTACATCCCGCCGTTCACGCTCAGCACCTGGCCCGTCACGTAGCTCGCTTCTTCGCTGGCGAGGAAGGCCACGGCGGCGGCGATGTCGGCACCGGTACCCATGCGGCCCAGAGGGATCTGCTTCGTGAACTCGGCCTTCACATCTTCCGACAGGCCCGCGGTCATGGCGGTCTCGATGTAGCCGGGTGTCACCGCGTTGGCCGTCACATTGCGGCTGGCCAGCTCCCGCGCCACAGACTTGGTGAGACCGATGAGGCCCGCCTTGGCCGCCACATAGTTCGCCTGGCCCGCGTTGCCCATCTGGCCCACCACTGAAGCGATGTTGATGATGCGGCCCCAGCGCTGTTTCATCATGGGCTTGGTGGCCGCCTGGATGGCCGTCCAGGCGCCCTTGAGGTTGGTGTCGATCACCGCGTCCCAGTCGTCCTCCTTCATCTGGATGAGCAGCTTGTCGCGGGTGATGCCGGCGTTGTTCACCAGGATATGGATGGCCCCATGGCGCTCCATCACCGTGGCCACGGCGGCCCGCACAGAGGCGGCATCCGACAGGTCCGCCACGACCAGATCCGCTTTCCCGCCGGCCAACTGGATGGCGTCCACCACCTCCTGCAGCTTTCTCAGCGTACGGGCCGCGCAAACCACCGTGGCGCCCTGGGCCGCGAGGCGTTTCGCGATGGCTTCGCCGATGCCCTGGCTGGCACCGGTGACGAGGGCAACCTTGCCGTCGAGGCGGAACATGGGACCTCCGAATGGATGAAGGGACAGTCTAGCAAGCCGGGGCCTCACTCCCCCATCTCCCGACCATGTGGGTCGCGAAGGTGCGCTCCAGGGGAGCGCCCGAAGCGGGGCCCCACAGGGAGGGAATCACCTGGCCCGTGGGTCTCACTCCCCCATGCTGCTCCAATACAGCGCGTTGAAGAGAAGCTTGAAGGTCCCGACCATGTGGGTCGCGAAGGTGCGCTCCAGGGGAGCGCCCGAAGCGGGGCCCCACAGAGAGGGAATCATCTGGCCTGCGGGCCTACTCTCCCATGCCGCTCCAGTACAGCGCGTTGAACAGCAGCTTGAATGTGTCCTCGGTCTGCGCCCGGTGCTGCACGCGGAAGCCGAAGAGCACGACCTTGCCCTTGCCCAATTCCAGGGCCACGGCAGCGGCCTTGCGCTCCAGCCGGTCGGCGCCCTTGATCCAGCCGCTGGCGAGGATCTCGCGGGCATCGTCGGGATAGGAGGCGATGACGGCGCGGCGGTTCTGCGGCGAGGCGGGCGAGGTTTGGAAGGCCAGTCGGCCATCCATGAATCCGAAGCCTTCGGGCGCCATGCCGTAGGCCACGGGATGGGCGTTCTCGAAATGCATGTGGAGGATCGAACCGGGACAGGCGAAGTCCTCGCCGCTCCGACCTCCCGACAGGGTGTTCCGTACCGGCAGGCTCCATTCGTCGATCAGCAGCTCCGAACTCGCGGATAGCGCGATGACCGTCCCGCCCTGCTCCACGAATTCCTTCAGGGCCTTCATGCCCTCCTTGCCCAGGCCACCGGTGTACTCCGGTGGCAGATCTTCGATGAAGCGGCGGGCCCCCTCGCCCTCGGTCCGGGGTCGCCCCTCCAGGAGCATCGCCTTGGCCACATCCGGGAGCACGATGACATCCAGGGATTCCCTCAGCTTCCCCGCCTGCACGGCCTTGGGTTCGAGGCTTCGGGGGGCGAAACCGTACTGTTCCAGGATCCACCGCGTCCAGCCCTCATCCATGGACACGGCCCAGGGCTTCAGCAGCCCCACCCGAGGGGCCTTCAGGGAAGCCTGCTTCACGGCGGGCTTGCCGCTGAGGGTGCGCAGGGCCACGTGATGGCGGGCGGCGAGGCCATCCAACCCGGACCCGGCCTTCAGCAGGATGGATCCCGCCTCGAAATGCTTGCCTTCGGCTTCGAAGGCCTCCAGGGCGACGGCCGCCTTCCCGGTTTTCAAGGCCTCGTTGAGCAGGCCCGCGGAGGCCGTCACGCGCCGGTCAAGCACGGCCACGGCGCCGCTGCCCATGATGCCGCCCCTGGGCCAATCTTCGACACCCAGCAGGTGCGCGGCGTCACGCTCGGTGTCGCTCAACCGGGCCTTCTCGACCTGGACGCCCATCATCATCGGCAGCGTCCAGGCGGCCACATCGTAGGGCGCCATGGGCGGCGCACCCGCGGCGGGACGCGTTTCGGGATAGCGCTGGGGCTCCAGCATCTCCTTCACGAAGCGTCCCAGGGGCTGCGCCGTGGGCAGGAGGTACGATCCATCCTTCGCCACGCGCGCTTCGGCGCCATTCTCGGCCATGAGGTGCGCCAGCCGGGCCGCGGCCACGGGATCGCGCTGATCGGCGGGAAGGCGGTAGTACAACGCGGGATCACCGGCCTGGATGCTGGCCTGGGCCATGCGCGCCCGGTTCCGCAGAAGATCGGCCTTCAGGTTCGTGCAGGATTCCAGCAGGGCATCCGAGGCGATGCGCTCGTAGTCCATGATGTCACGCAGGCGCCAGGTGCCACCTTTCCATGGGTTCGGAAAGTTCACCTGGGGTTTGTATTCCACCAGGCCCTTGCCCCCAGCGGAAAGCTCCGTGGCATCAATGTCGGCGGGGCTCGCCAGCCGGGCCGACGCCACTTCTGTGAGCAGCCCCACGACGTTCTTCCACCAGCCCGTGTTCTTGGTGCCGCCAGGCCAGTAGGCGTCGAACATCGTGCCGTAGGCCACACCCGCCTTGCCGGCCGCCTCCAGGCGCAGGCTCATGGTGCTGCCCAGCAGGTCCACCGTACGCCAGACCAGGGGATGGATTTCCCGGGCCACGGGATTGGCGTAGGGTGGCACGAACATGCGGGGCCCCGTGGCGCCCATCTGATGCTCGTCCAGCCACACCTGCGGGAACCACTGGTGGTAGGCCATGTGGTTGACGGCGAGGGTTTCCTTCTGGGTGAGCATGTACCAGTCGCGGTTGTTGTCGTGGCCCACGTAGGGATGGTAGAGCCAGGGCAGGCGCCCGCCTTCGTACCTGGTGCCGAGCTGCTTCCGGTAGTACTCCGTCTCCATCACCTGGCCGTCGGGGTTGAGGCTGGGCATGAGCAGGAGGATGACGTTGTCCAGGCGGCGGAGCGTCTCTGCGTCCTTCGCCGTGGCCAGGCCGTAGGCCCACTCCATGGCCATCTGGGTGGCGCCGATCTCCGAGGCGTGGATGGAGCAGGTGACGAGCACGATGGCCTTGCCCTCTTTCGCCAGGGCCTCGATCTGGGCCTCGCTGAGCCCGCGCGGATCCGCCAGCCGTTTCGCGATCTCCTGGTACCGCGCCTTGTGCTTGAGGTTCGCCTCGCTGCTGATGACCGCCATGATCAGGGGCTGGCCATTGGTGGTCTTGCCGAGATCCTCGATCTGCACCCGGGGGCTCGCCGCGGCCAGGGCCCGGAAGTAGGCGGTGATCTGGCCGTAGTCCGCCAGGGTGCGGTCGGCGCCCACAGACATTTTCAAGAATTGGCTGGGGGCTGGCGCCTCCGCGGCGGCGGGAAGACCCACGGCAAGACAGACGGCGAGGGCGGCGGTGAAGACGCGGCGCATGGTGCCTCCAGGGAATCGGTGGTTCCATCATCGCAAGATGAGGTATCCGACGATACCTTTTTCTGGGCTCAGAGGGCGTCTGCGAATTCCCGCTACTTCAGGGCCTCCAGCCATCGGGCCAACGGCGCCAGGTCCGCCAGGGGCGTCTTGTCGCCATAGGCAGCCATGGCCGAAGCCCCATCCAGGGTGGCCCGGGGCCGGGTCTCCCGCTTCAGCAGGTGGTTGGCCTCCGGCAGTTCGATGACGGCGCCCTTGAATCCAGGGGGCACGGCATCCGGCCGCCAGGTCTGCACGTCCCGGTCGCCCCAGGCCACGGCGCAGGGCACGGGCAGGCGCTGGGCCAGGGCCCAGGGTTCCAGGTCCAGGGTGTCGCGGACGAAACCCCGGCTCTCGGGCCGGGCCAGCATCCGGGCCAACCGCGCCACGCCAGGGGCGACCTGGGCGCCGGCTTCGGGAAGGGCCTTGTCCTGCCGGATCGAAGCCTGGGCCGCCTGCAGATAGGCGAGGTTCGCCTGGGCTACATCCGCAGGGGCTCCGGCCGCGTCCAGCTGGGCCTTCACCTGGGCCAGGATCACGCGTCCCATGCTGAGGCCCGGCATGGCCAGCAGCAGGGCGGCATCGGCCTCGCCCGCCGCCATCAGCGACAACAAAGCGCCCTCGCTATGACCCACCAGCAGCAGCTTCTTCCCCTTGGCCTCGGGCAGCGCGCGGGCCGCCTTCATCGCAGCCTTGATGTCCCCCACCTGGGCGTCCAGGGAGATGTCCAGCTTCGGGTCCTTCGCCCCGATGAACCGCTTGTCGTAGCGCAGGGAGCCGATGCCCTGCCCCTGCAACCAGACCGCGAGGTCACGCCCGCCGTGGCTGGGGGTGGGGATCAGCGGGTTCGACCAGTCGCGGTCCGTGGGGCCTGACCCGGCCACCATCACCGCGAAGTAGGGGTGGGTGCCGCCGCCCTTGACGCTGCCCTTCAGGGGGAAGGCGTTGAAGCCCGGGAAGACGAGCTCATGGTCCGCCGGCGTGGGCGCGGGCACGGTCTGGGCAATCACCGCGAATCCCACGGTGGGAAGGCATAGCCAAGCTGGGTTCATGAAACCTCCGGAGTCGCGGGCGACGTCCTTGCCCTCCAGGGTAGACGAAGCGCCGGCCTCCCCAGTTCAGTGGGCCGGCGCGACCGAAGGTTCACGATGGCCCACCGTATGGTCCGTCCCTCAGTCAGGGGGGCTGTGGGCAGCGTCACGAAGCCGTTGACAGGTGGCCGGAAGCCACCCAATATTGCTGCTCTGGCAGTGATTGCTTAGGCATCTAATTGAGGACCTTTCCATGAGCATCGATCCAAAGGGGGCCGAGCCGCTGTACACCCCCGAGAACTACAACCCGGAGGACAGCCTGGGGCGCCTGATCGCGGATGCCTCCAGGCGGATCCTGGCCGGGTTCGATGAGGAGTTGGCCGGTCAAGGCATGAGCATCACTGGAGCGCAGTGGGTGATCCTCATGCGCATCGCCCGGGGCTGCGCGTCCACGGCCGCCGAGCTGTGCCGCTTCGGCCACTGCGATACCGGCTCCATGACCCGCATGCTCGATCGCCTGGAAGAGAAGCGCCTGATCCGCCGGGTTCCCAGCAGCAAGGACCGCCGGATCACCCATCTGGAACTCACCGATGCCGGTCGGGACTTGTTGCCCCACCTGCCGCCCGTGGCCATCAAGGTGCTGAATGCGCATCTGAAGGGCTTCACGCGAGCCGAGCTGGATCAGCTCAAGGGTTTCCTGAACCGGATCCGGGCCAACAGTGGGTCGCCCGCATGACCCATCCAAGCTCGTTTTCAAGACCGATGGAGGCATTCATGTCCCGCACCAGCTCCAGGGTCCTTGGTGCCCCCCATGCCCATGGGGGGTGGCGCGTGCCTGTTCTCGCCCTGGTAAGCGCAGGCGCGGCCTGGGCCCAGGCCCCGACCATCGCACCGGCCATCGCGCCAGCCCCCGCCTCTGGCCCCGCAGTGGCAGCCAGCCCCTACCCCACTGTGCGGCTCACGCTGACTCAGGCCCTGCGGACTGCCCTTGATCAGAACCCACGGGTGCAACAGTCGCTGCTGACCATCGCGGAAAGCGGAGACGACCGCCGGGCCGCCGCCGCGGCGCTCATGCCCACGGTCGCCGCACAGGTCATCGGCCAGCGGGCCAAGAACAACCTGGACGCCTTCATTGGCATGCCTACGCCCGGCGGCCCCCAGGTCGTCGGCCCTTTCAACTGGGGCCAGGTGGGCGTGGAAGCCCAGGTGTCCCTCTTCGACCTGAGCCTCTGGAAGAAGTGGCGAGCCTCCCGGCATGCCGAAGACGCCACGCGGGCCCAGGGGCGTGCCGTGCGCGAGGAGATCGCCGCCCTGGTGGTGGGCCAGTACCTGCGGGCCCTGCGCGCCGCTGCCTCGGTGCAGGCCGGGGAATCCCGCGTGGAGCTGGCGGAGGCTCTGGCCAAGCTGGCGGAGAACCAGCAGAAGCAGGGCGTGGGCACCAAGCTCGACACACTGCGCGCCCAGCTGCAGCTGCAGACCGAGCGCCAGCGCCTCATCCAGGCCCAGACCCAGCGCCTCACGGCCCTGGCCGGCCTGGGCCGCCTACTGGACCTGAAGCCCGGCACCCGCATCGAGCTGGCGGACACCCTCTCGGCGCCGGCCCTTCCCGCGGGCGGCTTCGAGGAGGCCTACCAGGCGGGCCTCACTCAGCGCCCCGAGCTCGCGGCGCTGGACGCCCAGGAAAAGGCCGCCGAGAACCTGCGCCAGGCCGCCCAGGGTCTGCGCCTGCCCACCCTCGTCGCCACCGGGACCTACGGTTCCACGGGCCTACAGTTCCAGCCCTGGGCCACCACGTACCAGGTATCGCTGGGGCTGCGGGTGCCCCTTTTCACCGGCGGTCTGGTGTCCTCCCATATCTCCCGCGCCAAGTCCGAGCAGAGCCGCGTCCAGGAGGCCCAACGGGATGTGCGCGCCCAGGTCGGCTACGAGGTCCAGGTGGCCCAGGCGGAGCTGGATGCCGCGGCCCACGAGGTGGAGGTCGCCAACCTTGCCGTGTCCCTGTCCACCGAGGCCCTCACCCAGGCCCGGCACCGCTTCGAGGCCGGCGTGAGCAACAACATCGAAGTGATCAACGCCCAGGATGAACTGGCCCGCGCCACCGACAACCAGATCAGCGCTCTCTACCGCCTGAACCAGTCCCGTGTGGACCTGGCCCGCGCCACCGGCCAGCTCGAACTCACCTTCGCCCGCTGATGGAGACTTCCATGAACCAAGACGCATCCCCCATGACGGACACCCCCAGCGGAGCGGCCGCCGCAGGCATGTCCAAGGCCATGCGGGCCCTCCTCATCGGCACGCCCATCGTCCTCCTCATCGGCGGCGGCCTGTGGCTCTACTCCCGCAACCGCGTGAGCACGGACGACGCCCAGGTGGACGGCCACCTCGTGCCTGTCTCCTGCCGCGTCTACGGCACCGTGGACAAGGTGCTGGTGGAGGACAACCAGGCCGTGAAGGCCGGGGACACGCTGGTGGCCGTGGATCCCAGGGACACCCAGGCGAAACTGAACCAAGCGAAGGCCGCCCTGGCCCAGGCCAAGGCCCAGGTCGAAGGCGCCAGGGCCGATCTGGAGCGCTCCCGGGTGGCTTTCCAGCAGGCCAAGGGCTCGGACCTGGAGACCGCCAAGGCCAATCTCGATTCCAAGAAAGCCAGCCTCGACAAGGCGAAGACCGATGTCCAGCGCATGAAGCCGCTGGCGGAGCGGGAGGAGATCTCCGCCCAGCAGTTCGACGGCATCCGCACCCAGGCCGAAGTGGCCGATGGCGATTGGCGCGCCGCTCAGCAGCGCATGGGCTCCCTCCAACGCGAGGCGGACATCCGCAAGGTGGCCGTGGGCGCCGCCGAGGCCCGCCTGGCCTCGGCCCTGGCCCAGGTGGATCAGGCCCTTGCCAGCCAGGAGGGCCTGGAACTCCAGCTCGGCTACACCAAGATCCTGGCCCCCGTGGATGGCGTCGTCACCCGCAAGTTCGTGGAGGCCGGGCAGACCATCCAGCCGGGCCAGGGCCTGCTCACGCTGATCCCCCTCCATCAGACCTGGGTGACAGCCAACTTCAAGGAGACTCAGCTCGCCAAGATGAAGCCCGGCCAGGAGGCGGAGATCAAGGTGGACATGAACGGCATGGTGCTCAAGGGCCACGTGGATTCCATCGCCGGCTCCACGGGATCCCGCATGAGCCTGCTACCCCCGGAGAATGCCGTGGGCAACTTCGTGAAGGTGGTCCAGCGCATCCCCGTGAAGATCCACATCGACGAAGCCGAAGCCCAGAAAGTCGTCCTCCGCCCCGGCATGAACGTCGAGGCCACGGTGATCGTGAAGTGAACTCGTCCCACCGCACCATCAATCCCTGGATCATCGCCCTCACGGTGATGATCGCGACGTTCATGGAGGTCCTCGATACCAGCGTGGCCAACGTGGCGCTCCCCCACATCGCGGGGGACCTGTCTGCCACGGTGGAGGAGAGCACCTGGGTGCTGACGTCGTACCTGGTGGCCAACGCCGTGGTGCTGCCGTTGGGGGGCTACTTCTCCAGCCTCATGGGACGGAAGCGGTTCTACATCACCTGCGTCAGCATCTTCACGGTGGCCTCGCTCCTCTGCGGCATCGCGCCTTCGCTGGGCTGGCTCATCTTCTTCCGCATCCTCCAGGGACTGGGCGGTGGGGGCCTCCAGCCCATCTCCCAGGCTATCCTGGTGGAGACCTTCCCCCACGAGAAACGCGGCGCGGCCATGGCCGTCTACGGCATGGGCGTGGTGCTGGCGCCCATCATCGGGCCCGTGCTGGGCGGCTGGATCACGGACAACTTCAGCTGGCACTGGATCTTCCTCATCAACATCCCGGTGGGCCTCCTGTCCATCGTGCTCACCAGTTCGCTGGTGCATGATCCGCCGGCCTTCCACCGCATTTCCCTCAAGGAGGGTGCGAAGTTCGACTACTTCGGCATCGGTATCCTCACCCTGGGCCTGGCCTCGCTGGAGATCGTGCTGGACGAGGGGCAGCGCAAGGACTGGTTCTCCTCGAACTACATCGTCTTCTTCGCCGTCATCGCCGTGGTGGCCCTGGTGTCCGCCGTTCTCTACGAATTGCGCAAGACGCGGCCGATCGTGGACTTCCGCCTGATGAAGGACCGCACCTTCGCGGTCTCCATCCTCATGCTCTTCGTGCTGGGCTTCGTGCTCTATGGCAGCCTGGCGCTCCTGCCCATCTTCCTCCAGACCCTGCTGGGCTACACGGCCCTGCTGAGTGGCTGGGTGCTCAGCCCCGGCGGGCTGGCGGTGATGTGCATGATGCCGGTGGTGGCCATGCTGTTGAAGAAGGTGGATACCCGGTGGCTCATCGGCATCGGGTTCTTCACCTGCGGGCTGGGCCTCATCCAGATGGCCGGCTTCAACCTGCAAGTGGACTTCCGCACGGCCATGTGGTCGCGCGTCGTGCAGAGCCTGGGCTTCGCCTTCCTTTTCATCCCGATCAACGTCTCGGCCTTCCAGCACATCCCGCATGAGAAGACCGCCTACGCCACGGGTCTCATGAACCTGGTGCGCAACATCGGCGGCAGCACGGGCATCGCCTTGGCCACGACCATGCTGGCCCGCCGATCCCAGGTGCATCAGGCCAACCTCATCGGCCACCTGTCCCCGGGCAACCCGGCCTATCAGGGCTTCCTGGACCGGGCCACCCAGCTGGGCGTCATGCGCGGGGGCCTGTCGCCCGCGGACGCCGCCCACATGGCCCAGGGCGCGGCCTACGGCACCGTGGTGAAGCAATCCACCATGATGGCCTTCGCGGATACCTTCTGGTTCATGGGCATCCTCTGCTTCTGCCTCTTCCCCCTGCTCTTCCTCATGCGGCGGAGCCTGGCCACGGGAGACGTGCCCATCGATTGATCCGGCGGGGCGGGTACCATGGGCCCCATGAGCCTACGAAGCCAGCCCACCTCCGAGCGCACCTTCGCCACCTTCGTGATCCTGGCCCTGGCCGCCTTCCTGGCGGGTGGTCTGGTCTTCGTGGCACGACAGGAACGTTCGGCAGGGGCCGCCGCACCCCCGGCCCGGTCCCACCTGATCGCGGTGCTGGAGGGCGTCATGGCCCCCAACACCAGCCCCACGGAAGCGGCCATCTTCCGGACCTGGGTGCAGGGCGGTGCCACGCGGGAGGGTTTCGCGCCCGTGGAGGCCATCGTGGCCAACAACTGCGCCAGCTGCCATGGCGACGGCGGCCAGTACCCGCGGCTCACGAGCTACGAGGACCTGCGGCCCTTGGCGCTGGAGGAGGCCTCGGATAGCCTCTACGCCACCATCGGCGTCCGGGGCCTGCACCTTCTCACGTTCCCCCTGGTCTTCCTGGTGGCGGCGGTCCTCTACCTGAGACGGACGACCTGGTCCGGCCGCCGGATGCTCATGGCCGGCTGCGCAACCGCCGTGGTGTTCGATGCCGGCCAGTGGTGGCTCCGCCAGGGCCATCCGGGCCACACCTGGGCGGCCTGGACCGCCCTGGGACTCCTGGCTGCCGCCTACCTGGCCCTGGCGGGGGTGGTAATGGCGGATCTCTGGCGTGGCACCACCGAAGGCAAGGGATAGAGATCACCACCAAGACGCCAAGAACTGCTTCTTCTTTTCTTGGTGCCTTGGTGGTGAAAAGTCATTTCCTGACTTGAATGGCCGACCTACTGGGCTGCGGGCTCATCCACGAAATCGTCATCCGAGAGGCCGCTGTCGGGAGGAAGCTTCGCCAGTTCGGCCTTCACCAGATCCTGGTGCTCGACCTCTTCGTCGCGGAGTTCCTCGAAGAGGGCGCGGACCTTCGCATCCTTCAGGGCGGGGAGGGCCGCCACGAAGAAGGCGTGGGCCTTGACCTCGGAGGCGAGGGCCGCCTTCATGGCCTGGCGCGGGCTCATGAAGGCGCGGGCCGCGTCGAAGTCCGGCGCCTCCACGTCGAAGATCATGGCCCGGGTGACTGTTCCAGGGGCCGTGCCGAACAACTGGCTCCGGCGGGCGGCCAGTTCCTGACCATGCTTGGCTTCGTTGACGGCCATGAGGCGGAAAAATGTCGCCGCCTCCGGCGTGCGGTGCTGCTCCATCTGCGCCGCAAAATCCTCGTAGCGCTCCTTCGCCTCGTCCTCGATCAGGACGGCCAGATCAAGGGCATCCATGAGGCTCAGGCCTGCAAAGTCGATCCGCGTCGCCATGGCTGGGCTCCTGTCACTTCTTGATGAAGAGATCCAGGATGCGCTCCTTGGGGAGGGCGTCCTTGGAAAGGAGGGCCTGACGCTCGCGCACCAGGGCATCGTAGGTGGTCGGCGGCTCGGGGTTCTTGTAGAACACGCCGAGGTGCATCTTCTGGCCATACTGCTGGGCCAGGTCCATGGCCGCCAACCGATCTGCCGGATCGTGGCCAAGCTCCTTCAGCGAGGCGCTGATGGCCTTGAGGCCCTTGATCTGCTGAGCCTCCTCGCCGTACGTCACGCAGGGGGACTGGACGTTCACGAAGGCGAAGCCGGGGTAGCGGATGGCCTCCTCAATGGTGGCCGCCATGCCCGCCAGGTCCGTGGGCGAGGCCTGGGCCACGAAGCCCGCGCCGTAGGCTAGGACGTAGAGGAGGGGATTGACAGGGTTCTCGAGGCTCCCGTAGGGCGAGGTGCAGGTGGTGCGGCCCTTCTGGGAGGTGGGCGAGAGCTGGCCCTTGGTGAGGCCGTAGATCTGGTTGTCCATCACGATGTAGGTGATGTCGATGTTGCGCCGGATCAGGTGGGCGATGTGGCCGCCGCCGATAGAGAAGCCGTCACCGTCGCCGCCCGCCGCCAGCACCAGCAGGTCGGGGTTGGCCAGCTTGATGCCCTGGGCGATGGGGAGGGCGCGGCCGTGGACACTGTTGAAGCCGTAGGCCGTGGTGTAGCCGGGAATGCGGCTGGAGCAGCCGATGCCGGAAATGAAGGCGACCTCATGGGGCGGGCGGCCAATGGCGGCCAGGGCGCGGTAGACGCCCTGCACCACGGAGTAATCGCCGCAGCCGGGGCACCAGATGGGCTTCAGATCGCTCTTGTAGTCTTTTGCTTGGAATTCGCAGGTGGCGCTCATGATCGACCTCACTCCTGGGGCTGAAGCTTGCCCTCGTGGCTGCGCTGCAGCTCCGAGAGGAGATGGTGGAGAGCCGCGACGATCTCGCCGGGCAGGAAGGGGTTCGCGCCGCTGCGGGCCAGGGATTGCAGACCCTTGGGCAGGTCGAGGTGCATGCGCAGCACCTTGAATGTCTGGGCCAGGTGGGACTGCTCGACGACGAGGCCCTTCTGCACCGAGGCGAAGAAGTCACTGTAGGTCTGCTCGGCCACGGGGTAGAGGAGGTAGGGCACCATCAGCTTGACGTCGAGGCCCTCGGCCCGGGCCATCTGCAGCGCCTCGCGGCAGACGCCGGCCACGCTGCCCCAGGCCACCAGGGCCAGCGGAGCATCAGGGTTGCCGGTGATCTCGAAGAGATCCTTGCGGTTCTTGAGGGGATCGAGCTTCTTGATGCGCTTGTCGTTCATGCGCGCATGGACGGAACCGCTGTTGGTGGGCGCGCCGGATTCCACGTGCTCGATACCGGACGCCAGGTAGGTACCGCCGAGCATGCCGGGGTGGCTGATGGGGCTGATGTGGTTCTCGGTCTGCTTGAACCGCTTGTAGTCCTGCAGATCAGAGCCAGAGGGAACGAGGCGGTTGATGATCTTGAACTGGCTGGTGTCGATGGGATCCAGCGTCTCCTTGCGGGAGGCGATCTCCTGGTCGGAGAGGATGATCACCGGCGTCTGGTAGTACTCGGCGATGTTGAAGGCCTCGATGGTGATGCGGAAGGTGTCGGCCACGGAGGTGGGGGCCAGCACCGGGCGGATCACGTCGCCGTGGGCGGAGAAGGCCGCCGCGAAGAGATCGGACTGCTCGGTCTTGGTGGGCAGGCCCGTGGAGGGGCCGCCACGCTGCACGTCCACGATCACCAAGGGCAGCTCGGCGATGCTGGCGAGGCCCATCATCTCGGACTTCAGGGAAAGGCCGGGCCCGCTGGTGGCGGTCATGGCCTTCTTGCCGGCGAAGGAAGCGCCCACGGCCGCGCCGATGCCCGCGATCTCATCCTCGGCCTGCAGCACGGCGCCGCCGTACTTCCAGACGTGGTTGGTGAAGAACTGCATGATCTCGGTGGAGGGCGTGATGGGATAGCCGCCGAAGAACTGGCAACCGGCGAAGATGGCCGCCGCCGCGCACATGTCGTTGCCGTCGGTCAGGAGCTTCACGCCGCCCTTGCTCGCGGAAGGCACGATGGTCATGTCGGCCTTGAGGGGATGTTCCTTCGCGAAGGCCATGCCCGCATCGAAGGCCTTCTGATTGGCTTCGACGAGCTCCTGGCTCTTCTTGGCGAGCTTCTTGGAGATGCCCTTCATCACCGCCACGGCGCCGATGCCGAACCAACCGGCGATGAGGCCCAGCACCACGGTGTTCTTGGCGCGCTCGGTGCCGGCGGTCTCCTTGGCCATCGCGGCGATGGGCACGGCGATCACCTGCAGGGGCGTGACACCCACCAGGGGGATCTGGTTCTCGGCCACGCCGGTGGCGGCCTCGTAGATCACCACGGTGGTGCCAGCCACGGGCAGCTCGGCGCCGAACTTGAGGAAGTCCTCCCAGTTCAGGGCCACGGCCACATCGAGGTTGCCGCCGGGATTCAGGACTGGATCGGTGCTGATGCGCACGCGGCAGGACGACTCGCCGCCGCGGATCTGGGAACCGAAGCTCTTGGTCATCACACCGTGATAACCCTCGGCCGAGGCCGCCTGGAGAAGGGAGTCGCCGGCAGAGACGATGCCATCGCCCCCTGAACCGGCCATTCCGAAGACAAGATCCTTGCGCATGGGCACCTCGGATTGAGGGTGATGATGGGCGGACTCCGGGCTGCATCCAGCCGTCCGGAAACCGCACGCTGGAAGACGCAGTGTCGTCCCATCCACCCTACCCCCGGGGGGCGTTGCTTTTCATCACACCTTCCCAGGGAAAGGCATTGCCAGCGCGCTGTCAGCCAAGCTGAACCAGATCCTCTGGGGTGCCCAGGCTCAAAGCCGACACCTCTAGGCCCCGTTCCTTGGCCTGGCGCTTCACCAGACCGGCCAGAACCTTGCCCGGCCCCAGTTCGAAGAAGGTGGTGACGCCCTGGTCCAGCAGCAGGTCCAGGGTGGCCTGCCAGCGCACGGCGCCGGGGATTTGCCGGATCAGGCCGTCGCGCAGGGCCTCGGGATCTGAGACAGCGGCTGCGTCCACGTTGTTCACCAAGGGGCAGGTGGGTGCCTTGAAGGCCAGGCCCCGCAGGATGGGCTCCATGCGGGTCTGGGCGGGCCCCATCAGGGGCGAATGGAAAGGCGCGCTCACGGGCAGCTTCATGGCCTTGCGCCCGCCCCGAGTCTTGATGGCCTCCAGGGCAGCATCCACGGCTTCCGCATGGCCCGCGATGACGATCTGGCCGGGCCCGTTGAAGTTGGCAGGCACCACGATCTTCCCCGTCGAAGCAGCGGCCTCGGCGCAACTGGCCTCCACGTCGGCAAGGCTCATGCCCAGGATGGCCGCCATGGCGCCTACGCCCACGGGCACGGCCTCCTGCATGGCGCGGCCACGCTCGCGCACGGTGCGGACGGCATCCTGGAAGCTCAGGGCGCCCAGGGCCACCAAGGCGCTGTACTCGCCCAGGGAATGGCCCGCGGCGAAGTCGGGCTTCGGCAGCCGGTGGGCCCAGGCGCGCACCACCATGGTGCTGTGGGTGAGGATGGCGGGCTGGGTGTGCTCCGTGAGCTTCAGCGTCTCCTCAGGCCCCTCGGCCATGAGCTTCGACAGGGGGAAGCCCAGGGCCGCGTCCGCATCCTGGAGCACCGCCTGGGCCGCCGGCTCTGCCGCCGCCAATGCCACGCCCATGCCCACCGCCTGCGACCCCTGCCCCGGAAACAGCCAAGCCACCTTGCCCATCGGAACCTCCAAAGATTCACCACGGAGGCACAGAGGTCACTGAGGTAAACACGGAGAATGCACGGATATTCACTTCTCAGTGCCTTCTCCGTGTTCCTTTCTCCGTGGGCTCCGTGTCTCCGTGGTGGAAGTGTTCAGTCCTGCGGCAGCAGCAGGGCCACGCGCTCCTGGATGCGCTCGTGGAGGCGGTGCTCCACGGCGCGCAGGGCGGCGCGAATGGCGTTGCGCACGGCCTTGTGGTCGCTGCGGCCGTGGCCGATGATGCTCACGCCCTTCACGCCCAGCAGCGGCGCGCCGCCATATTCGGCGTAGTCGAGCTTCTGCTTGAACCGCTTCATGGCGGGCTTCGCGAGCAGGCCCGCCAACTTGGTGATGGGGGATTCCATGAAGCTGTCCCGCAGGCCGCCGATGATGCCCTCGGCCAGCGCTTCGCTGGACTTCAGGACGACGTTGCCCACGAAACCGTCGCAGGCGATGACATCGAAATTCCCGTTCCAGATGTCCCGGCCTTCGGCGTTACCCTCGAAGCGGATCTCCATCTCGCGCAGCATGGCGGAAGCGTCCTTGGTGACGTCCGTGCCCTTGCCGTCCTCCTCACCCACGCTGAGGATGCCCACGCGGGGTCGCTCGAGGCCGAGCACTTCCTCGGCGTAGACCGAGCCCATCACCGCGAACTGGGCGATGTGCTCGGCCCGGCTGTCCACGTTGGCACCCACATCCAGCAGGACCGTGGGACCGCCCTTCATGTTCGGCAGGACGCTGGCCAGGGCCGGCCGGTCCACCCCGTCGAGCTTGCCGATGACGAGGCTGGAGGCCACCATGGCGGCGCCGGTATGGCCCATGGACACCACGCCGTGGGCCCGCCCCTCGCGCACGAGCTGGGCGGCCACGCGGATGGAACTGTCCTTCTTCTCCTTGAGGATGCTGGTGGCCTTGTCCTCCATTACCACGATCTGGGAAGCGTGGACCACCTCCGTGCGGGCCAGCAGCTCCGGCGTGAAGCCGTGGCGGGCCAGCTGCGGACGGAGCACCGCCTCATCCCCGACGAGGAACAGGAAGAGCCCTGGCCAGGCCTGTAGGGCCTCCCGGGCCCCCAGCAGCGTCGCATGGGGGGCGTGATCGCCCCCCATGACGTCCAATGCGATGCGATGGCCGTCCACTGCCTTAGGCAGTTGCGGCGACGTGGACGGCCAGCTTGCCGCGGTAGAAGCCGCAGCTGGGGCACACGCGATGGGGCAGCTTGGGGGTCTGGCAGTTCGGGCAGGTGCTGGCGCTCATGGCTTCCAGCGAGTCATGGGTGCGCCGGCGGTCGCGGCGGGCCTTGGAATGGCGGCGCTTGGGATTCGGCATGGCTTGCTCCTAGGGGGAAAACGCAAAGTTTCAGATTAAGGGTTTCAGGATTCCGGGTCCAGCTTGATTCCCGCCAGGGCTTTGGCCAGGGCCCGGTTGAGGGCGGAGGGGGCCTGCTCGGAATCGGGCTGACACTGGCAGGGTCCCTTGTTCCAGTTCTTGCCACAACTGGGGCAGAGGCCCTTGCAGTCGTCGGCGCAGAGGGGGTGCATGGGAGCCTGGAGCTCGAACTGCTCGCGCACCAGCTCGGTCTCGTCCAGGGTGTCCTCGGGCAGGAAGACCACGTCGAGGTCCTGGGAACCCAGCGTGTGCGATCCCCGGCCCACCAGATCAGGGTCCTTGCTGCCCAGGAACTGGCTTTCCACCATGAGGGGGCGATCCAGGGGCGCAAGACAGCGGCTGCACGTACCCTGCCAGACCGCCTGGCCCTTCACTTCCAGGAAGACATCGCCATCGGAGGCCAGAGTGAAGACCGACCAAGTCAGGTCCCGCAGGGACACGCCGCCCTCCAGCGCCACGTGTTCAGTGGTGCCGTTCAGGCGGAGGCCCTCCGGGGGCAGTTTCTGAAGGTCGATCACTTCTTGGCTCCGGCGTCCATGGCCGAGGCATCACCCTTGGGAGCGCCACCCGCGCCGGGGGTGCTGACCGGAGAAGAACCGGTCACCTGGCCGGGCGTCCGCACGATGGGACCCGAATCCTCCTGGTTGCCCGGATCGCCGGCGCACTTCAATTCATAGTTGGCGCGGCTGGACTTGCCTTCGTAGGGCTGGCCGAAGGGGTCCTGGGCGGCCATGCCCACCTTGATGAGGCTTTCCTTCACCAGCGAGGAGTTGCCATCGATCATGGCGTCGAAGCTGCCGAAATCCGGGAAGCGGCCGTGCTTGAGGTAGTACTGGTCGAGGCCCTCGGCCACGATCTTGAGGTCATCCTGGGCCTTGAGGTACCGGGCCTGGGCGGAGTGCTTCTTGTACTGCGAGAAACCAAGGGTGCCCAGCACAGCGATGATCATCATCGCCACCAGCAGTTCCAGCAGGGAGAATCCGCGGTCTCGGCGGCAAGCAGAAGTCGGGGTCATGGAAGGGTCCGGGGAGAGGGCTCGGCTGCGTCGCATCCGAGCGTTCCAGTGTGCCAGGAATGGCTGAAAATGCAAGGTTTCATCAGGATCATGCGTCCTTGATCCCCTCGGTTCCGCTGCCTTCGTCGACCAGCGGAGCCGGAAAGTCCGCAGGCCAGGGGAAGTCCTTCGGAAGGGCTTCCAGGCCCCCGAGTTCTGCCAGCCAGTACCGGTAGGCCCGGAAACTCATGCCGAGCCGTTTGCCGGCCTTGGTCTTCACCCCGCCCACGTCCTCCAGGGCCCGCCTGAGGAAGTAACCCTTCAGGGCGTTGAGCCAGACCTCCAGCTCGAAGCCCTCGGGTGGAATAGCCAGAGGGACCGGGCGGACGCCACCCTCCACCGAAGCAGCCTGGCCGAAACCGTCGGGCAGCAGATCCTTGGTGATGGGCCCCCCGGGGTTGAGCGCCACGCAGCGCTCCATGAGGTTCTCCAGCTCCCGCACGTTGCCCGGAAACCGGTAGGACAACAGCTGAGTCATGGTGTCCGCGTGCAGTTGCATGGGCGGCTTGCCCAGCTTCTGGCAGAAACGCCGGATGAAATGCTCCGCCAGGATGGGCAGGTCCTCCAGCCGCTCCCGCAGGGGTGGCAGTTCGATCTGGAGGATGTTCAGGCGGTAGAAGAGATCCTCCCGGAAGGCTCCGGATTCCGCCCGGGCTCGCAGATCCCGGTTGGTGGCGGCGATGACGCGCACATCCACGGGCCGCTCTTCGGTGGCGCCCAGCCGGCGCAGGCGGCGCTCCTGGAGCACCCGCAGCAGCTTCACCTGGAGGGACAGGGGCATTTCGCCGATCTCGTCCAGGAAGAGGATGCCGCCGCCAGCCTCCTCGAACAACCCGCGCTTCATGGCGCTGGCGCCCGTGAAGGCCCCCTTCTCAAAGCCGAATAGCTCGCTTTCCAGGAGTGCCTCGGGCAGGGCGCCGCAGTTCACGGCCACGAAGGGCCCCTTGGTCCGGTCCGAATAGCGGTGGATGAGCCGGGCCACCACCTCTTTGCCCGTGCCGCTCTCGCCCGTGAGCAGCACCGTGGTGTCGGCGCGGGAGACCTTGCCGATGAGGGCGTTGATCTTCCGCATGACGGGCCCCACGCCCACCAGCTCGCCCAGATCCTGGTGCGGGGGCGCCTCGGGCTCGGCCGCGGCCAGCAGGCCCTTGAGGGTGGCGATCATGTCTTCGTGCTTGAAGGGCTTGGTGATGAAGTCCACAGCGCCCTGGTTCAGGGCCAGCACCGTGGTTTCCGTGGTGGCATAGGCGGTCATGATGACCACCGGCGTCTCCAGCCCCTGCTCGTTCATCCAGGTGAGCAGTTCGATGCCGGAGCCATCCTTGAGTTTGAGGTCGGAAAGCACACCGTCGAAGCTGGCCTCCCGGAGGGCCCGCTGCGCCTCTTCGATGCCCGCAGTCGCCTCGCAGAGGAATCCCGCCCCCTCCAGGGCCAGGGTCAGCACCTCCCGGAGACCGGGTTCGTCCTCCACCAGCAGGATCCGTTGGGTCGTGGCGAGGGACATGGCAACCTGAAGAAGTGACGTGTTAGGTCAGTTATCCTATCTTGAACCCTTTTCTGGAGCCCCGTGAAGCACGTCGTGCTCCTAAATGCCCGCAAAGCAGGTGGCCGCCTCGGACGCTGAAGATCCCTCCATCCAAAACACCCAACTGGGCGGCACCTTAGCTTGGGATACCCGGTAGAAAGGCAAGATGAGATTCCTGATCAACCGAACGGACGCGATTGGAGATCTGGTCGTGAGCCTTCCAGTGGTCGAACGCATCCTGTCGAGGGCGCCTCAATCGGAAATCCATTTCCTGGTCAGAAGCTACGTGGCTCCATTGCTTGAGAACCATCCGGGGGTCCACACCACTCACATTCGCCCTGCGAACGGCGACCTGGAGGCTTTGATTTCAAGGATCCGGCCGGACGCCTTACTGAACCTATATCACCGGGACAGAGCCATCACCGTCGCGGCAAAACGCGCAGGCGTGCCTATCCGGGTGGCCCGGGCCCGTGGCGTGGATCAGATTTTTGCCGCGACCCACCTGATCTGGAAGAGTCGATACGGAACCGGGCAACACGAATCTCAGAATCTGCTGGATTTCCTTCGTCCTTTCGGGTGGGGAGGCGGATGGCCACAGTCTCCCAGACTGTTCATCACCGAAGAAGAGCGCGCCAAAGGCGAAACGGACTTGGCCGCCTACCCACGCCCCAGACTTGGATTGGTGCTCCGGGGAAGCGGTGCGGGAGCCCACCCATCCGAGGCCTGGTGGGCGCGGGCCCGTTCAACATTCCGCACTGTCGGCTGGAATCCGGTGGCGCTTGCTCCCATCGAATCATCGGACCTGCCTGAAACCGGGCTGAGGGGCCTGATGGGGCGGATTCAAGCATGTGACGCTGTGATCAGCCCTTCGACCGGCCCTGCACATATCGCTGCCGCCCTGGGCGTTCCTCTGGTTTCCCTCTTGGGCCTGAGACCAAATCATTCCCCCGATCGCTGGGCGCCCATGGGCAGCCGAGTTCAGATCATCCAATATCCAGGTCCCGAGGCGGATCTTCAGTTCGGCCTGGACCGCCTGGACCCCGCCGACATCCTCCCTGCCTTGGCGAGGCTGCGATGATTCCCCGCCATGCCACCTGGGTGCGCTTCCCGCGATTTGTCGGCGACGCCGCCATGCAGCTGCCGGTGCTGCGCCTGCTGCGGCAGATCGACGCGGGTCCCATCGTGGTTTGGGGGCCGAAGACCACCGTTGGCCTAGTGGCGGATACGTGGTTCTGCGACGCGGCCCTGCCGGACGAGGGCAAGCCCGGCCCCTTCGCCATGGCCCGCATCCTCCGGAAACACCAGGCCGCCCGCAGCATCCACTTCCCGAAATCCCTGCGGCCGGCTCTGGCAGCCTGGCTGGCCCGTGTCCCGGAGCGCATCGGCGTGGACGAGAGCCTGGCGGGTCTCTTCAACACCCACAGCGGCCCCTTCTGGGGCGCGGAAGGCCCCTTCCTGCTCCGCTACCACGCGGTGCTGAAGCGGCGCTGGCCGGACCTGCCCCCCATGCCCTACGCGGACTTCGACCCGGCCGTGGCCATCGAGAAACCCGCAGAGCGCTACCTCTGCCTCATGCCCGGCTCCACCTGGCCCTCCAAGGCCTGGCCCATCGAGTACTACCGAACCCTGTTGCTGAAGGCACGTTCGGAGGGTTTCGCCGTGGCCGTGCTGGGTTCGCCTGATGAGGCGACCACCTGCGCGGCGGTGGCGGGGTCCGAAGGCATCAACCTTTGCGGGAAGACCTCCCTCAAGGAGGCCGCGGCCTGGATGCGCGGCGCCGCCGCGGTGCTGGGCAACGATTCGGGCCTCAGCCACCTCGCCGCCGCCTGCGGCGCACCCGTGCTGGCCCTCTACGGCGCCACGGATCCCGGCGGCTCCACACCCTGGGGCCCGAAAAGCCGCGGCCTGCGCAAGGATGACGTGCCCTGCGCGCCCTGCTTCAAGCGGGACTGCTTCACGCCAGGGCAGCCCTGCCTCGCGGGGATCGAACCGGATCAGGTCTGGACCGAACTGCGGGACATGATCTCCGGATAGAATCACAGGTCTTCCCCGAGGTCCCGCATGTTCCGTCGCCTCCTCATCGCCTGCGCCGCCATGTCGCTCATGGCCCAAGCGCCCGTCATCACCTTCGACAAGACCCACCATGATTTCGGCCGCATCACGCCGGATCGGAAGGTGGCGGCGAAGTATCGCGTCACGAACACCGGCAACGCCACCCTCAACATCACCCAGGTACGGCCCAGTTGTGGCTGCACGGCCACGATGATCGGCAAGTGGTCCATCGGACCCGGCGAAAGCACGGACCTGGAAGCCACCTTCGATCCCAGGGGGCTCAAGGGCGGCGTCCGCAAGTCCATCGCGGTGGTCAGCAACGACCCGAAGACGCCGGCCGCGAACCTGACCCTCGAGGCAGAGGTGGTGCAGGAGATCATGCCCTCGGTAGAGTCCGTCTACTTCCATCAGGCACCCAAGTCCGGCACCAGCCGCAGCACCGTCCGCTATGCCAGCGGCAATGGCGAGCCCGTGCAGATCGTGGACGTGAAGGCACCCGGCGCCCCCTTCCTCGCCTTCGCCCACCGGCAGGAGGGCAAGGATCTGGTGCTGGAAGTGGCCTTCGATGGCCGCAAGGTGCCTGTGGGCCGGTTCCGTGGCGTGGAACAGGCCACGGTGCGCTTCACGAACCCCCGCATGAACCAGCTCGCCCTGAACATCCAGTGGGAGTTGAAACCCTCGGTTCAGGCCACGCCCATGGAGCTGGTATTCCAAGATGCCGCCGGCACGGAACTCCGGCAGAAGCTCACCCTCAAACAGGCGGAGGGCCACGCCTTCCGCGTGACGGGGAGCCGCTGCTCCCTCAAGGGCGTCCGCGTGGAGGGCCTGGGTCCGAAGGCGGCTTCCCAGGAACTGTCCGTGGTGCTGCCCGCCTCGCTTAAGGCCGGACGGTACAGCGAAGTGCTATCCCTGGCCACCGACGACCCTGATCAGCCGGAATTGACGATCCGCCTGGCCGCGATCTTGAAATAGCAACAAACCGTCAAGAACCGTCCAGATTCTGTCTTCGCCGTGCGCTGGCGGAGGGATAGCCTGGAAGGATGCCGGAATCCCGCAGGTCCCACCTCGTCGCCGTCTTCGCCATGGCCGCCATCGCGGCCGTGTGGGGGGGCGGCTTCCCCGCCACCAAGTACTGCCTCCAGGCGGGCCTTTCCGTGGGAGCTCTGCTCACCATCCGGTTCGCCATCGGCGCGGTGGGCCTGGGCCTGATGATGCTGCTGCTCGGGGTGCCCATCCGGCGCCAGGACGCCCTGGATGGCCTTTGGCTGGGGCTGGTGCTGGCTACCCTGTTCTGGCTCCAGACCGATGGCCTCCGCTTCACCACCACCTCGAAATCCGGCTTCATCACGGGGCTCTACGTGATCTCCACCCCCATGGTGGCTCTGCTGGTCGGGGACCGGCTCCGGCCTTCCCATGGGCTGGGCGCCCTGGTGGCGCTGACAGGGTTGGTCTTGCTGGTCCGCGAACCCGGCAGAGCCTGGGGCGGCTGGAACCGCGGGGATTCTGAAACCTTGCTGGCGGCTGGGCTCTGCGGTTTCCACATCGTGATGACGGCGCACTTTTCTCGGCGCTCCTCCGGCTGGGTGCTGGCCTTCATGCAGGTGGCCATCACCGGGGCCATCTCGCTGGCCATCACCCTGGCCCTGCCCGCCCCCTATGGATTCCAGGGGGCAGGCGTCGCCCTTTCCCGTGGCGGGACCTGGATCTCCCTCGCCTTCATGGGCCTGCTGGCCACCACCCTGGCCTTCTACGTGCAAAGCACCATGCAGGCCCGGCTGGGCGCCACCGAAAGCGCCATCCTCTTCAGCCTGGAACCCGTATGGACGGCGGTCATCGCCATCAGCGGCTTCGTTCCGGGCATCCGTGAGCATCTGAGTCCCGTGCAACTCGCGGGTGGCCTGCTGATCTTCGCCGCGACCTTCGTGGCAGAACTGGGGCCCAGGCTGTTGAAGCGACTCCAGCGCCCCGAACCGGAAGAGGCCATCGGTTAGCCGCTATCCTGGATGCGGAAGAGGAGTCGGGCATGTTCATCGTCACGGGCGGCGCGGGGTTCGTGGGCAGCAACCTGGTGCGGGAGCTGAACCGCCGCGGGCACAAGGACATCCTCGTGGTGGACAACCTGGCCCGGGCGGAAAAAGCGCGGAACCTGGCGGACCTTACCCTCTCCGACTACATGGACAAGCGGGAGTTCCGGGCCCGGCTGGATGCGGGAACCCTGGACCTAAGGCCCGAGGCCGTGTTCCATAACGGCGCCTGCTCCGACACCATGGAATCCGACGGTCGCTACATGATGGAAAACAACTTCGGCGATTCGAAGGCCCTGCTCCACTGGTGCCTGGCCCGCAAGACCGCGCTGGTCTACGCCAGCAGCGCGGCCACCTATGGCGCCAGCAAGGACTTCGAGCCGGTGCCGAAGAACGAAGGTCCCCTGAACGTCTACGGCTACTCCAAGCTGGCCTTTGATCAGCATGTGCGGAGCCTGATGCCCGCCATCCAAAGCCCCGTGGTGGGCCTGCGCTACTTCAACGTCTTCGGCCCCCAGGAACACCACAAGGGCCGCATGATGTCCGTGCTGCACCAGCTGCTCCGCCAACTGAAGGAGGCTGGCGCCTGCCGCCTCTTCGAGGGCACGGACGGTTATGACAACGGCGAACAGCAACGCGACTTCATCTTCGTGGGCGACGTCGTGGCCATCAACCTGCACTTCGGCAGCGCGGGCATGGCGAAGGGCATCGTCAACGCCGGCACCGGAAAGGCGCGCAGCTTCAACGACATCGCCCATACTCTCATCGCGCACCTGGGCCAGGGGCGCATCGAATACATCCCCTTCCCTGACGCCCTGCGTGGCAAGTACCAGAGCTTCACCCAGGCCGATGTGCGCAGCCTACGTGAAGCGGGCTATTCGGCCCCCTTCACAGAACTGGAAGCCGGTATCGCTGCGACGCTGGCGGAACTCTGACCCTCAGGCCTTCCGATCCAGGATCACCAGCGTGACGTCATCCCCGAAGGGCACGGGATGATTGAAGGCGCGGGCCTGGGTTATGACGGCGGCGGCCGCCTCCTCTGCGTCGGCGGGAAGCTCGGCGCAGATGCGGCGCAGGCCGGCTTCCTCAAGCATGGTGCGGTCCTCGCGCTCCACTTCCACCAGGCCATCCGTGTAGAGCACCAGACGGTCCTCTGGAAGAAATTCCGCGTCGTGCTCCATGAAGGGAAGCTGGGCGTCGAGCCCCAGCATGAAGCCTTTGCCCCGCAGGACCTCCGATCGTTGGAGCCCGCCCCGGGAGCCCCGCACGATACGCAATGGCGCGCAGTGGCCGGCCACCACGTAGCGGATGCGATCCGTCGCGGGGTCCAGGCGGCCCAGCCAGGCCGTGGCGAACTGTTCGGCCAGGGTGGAGCGGCAGAGATCCTCGTTCATGCCCTGGGCCCAGGCCAGCGGCTCGCCGCCCAGCCTCACCTGGTTCTCGAAAGAGGTCTTCACCATGGCCGAGATGAGCGCCGCTGTAACGCCGTGGCCGCTCACGTCCGCGATCATCATGGCCGTGCTGCCGTCCGCCAGTGGCAGGACGGCATAGATGTCCCCGCCGATACCCGCCGCCGGGAGGTACCGGTGGGTGTAGCTCGCACCGGGAGCCTCACCGGGAAGCTTGGGCAGCAGGCCCATCTGGAGGGCCGCGGCGAGTTCCATCTCCTCCCGCACACGCTCCTGGAAGGCCGTCAGCTCCTTGTTCTGGCGCTTGATCTCCTTCTGCATCCCGATGAGACGGAAGGTGGAATCCACCTTGGCCAGCACTTCCTGGGCGTGGAAGGGCTTGGGGATCATGTCGTCGGCACCCAGCGACAGGCCGCCAATGCGCGAAGCCGTGCCGTCCAGGGCGGAGAGGATGATGAAGTAGATGTCCTGAGTGGCGAGATCGCTCTTGACCCGCCTGCAGAGCTCGTCGCCGGACATCTCCGGCATGCGCAGGTCCGAAATGATGAGATCAGGCTTGAGGCGCCCCATCTCCGCAAGCGCCTCGATACCATGGCCCGCGGTCAGGACCTGGTAGCCCGCCCGCTTGAGGTAGAAGCTAAGGATGTCCCGGATGGGCGTTTCGTCATCCACCACCAGGACCACGCCCTTGGTCATGCAGAACCTTCAGGGAACGCTGTTCCCGATCATCATGAGCCGCGGAGGGCGTCCTGTTCGGTGGCGAAGATGGAGAAATAGTTGGTGAGGTTCGTTTGGTCGAAGGTCTTCTTCACCGGAGCGGGCAGGCAGGACAGATGCAGTTTCCCGCCGGACTTGTCCACGCTGTTCCTGGCGGCGACCAGCAGACCCAAACCCGAGGAATCGATGAAGCTCACACCCTCCAGGTTGATCACCAGGAGCTTCGGCTGTGCGGTGGCCACCGTTTCCCGGATCACGTCCCGCAGCTGAGCGGTCACTTCGAAATTGACCTTCCCCTGAATCGACACCACGGAAGCGGCGCCCTCTTGGCGGGTCTGGATGTTCAGCATGATTCCTCCTGAAGGATTCCCTGAAGCACTCTCCGGCGGGCGGCGTCCCGCTGGCGCTGCTTGTATTCCGAATGAGAAGCCGGACCGGATCTGGAGCTTTGAAACCCTGATTGTTCCATCACTTGGACTTCATGTGCGAAGAAGAAAATAAACTCCTCTTGTTCCTGGATCAACTCTGGAATCCGGGCGAGGTCTGTCAGATCCGCGCACCCGAGGTCCCGGAGGCGATTTTGGAGGGTTTCCAAGGCGGTGGTGGCAGGGCTCGGCAGCCGGATCAAGGTGCGGGCCGTAAATTGGATGGCGGAGTAATCCTTGCTGGAAAAGGGGTTCTGTTCATGGGTGCCCGGCTTCAAGGCCAAAGTTCGGCTGAGGGCCTTGCGCTCTTCCGGGCTCAGGTCATGGATCTGGAACAGGGATGGCATGGCTTCAGTCCAGGCGGCCAGGGCCTCCAGATCGATCACCAGATTCCTGCTGCGGCTGGGCTTGATGTGGGTGGGCATCAGCACGTGGTGGTCCAGCAGGAAGCGGATGACCATGAGTACGCCCAGCTGATCCTCCGCCACGAGGCGGATCCCGATCTGGTCATAGATGGTCTCCGCCACATTCTCGGGCTTGTGGAGCATCTTCAGGAGCATGGACACGCGATCCTTGTTCTCCTTGCGTTCCACGGCCACCAGGGGCACCTCGTAGGCGCCCCGGAGCATCCAGCGCCCGTCTTCGCACACCAGGTACTGGTCGTAGCGGCTGAAGACCTGCCGCTGGATCTCAGGCAGGGAGCGCAGGTTCACGTTGTGGTCCACATGAAAGAGGGTGTGCATCACCCTCAGGACGGCGCAGGACCAGCGCCCATCCAGCGTCCGGGGACGCTCGGAGGCCCAGATCAGCAGATCCAGGGGGTCCTCCCGGGCCCGCAATTCCTTCGGCACGTGAAGATCCGTCCCCTCCAGGACCACGCCTTCGAGGAAATCGATGGCATCTTCATAGACTCGGACCACGTGCGCCCGCTGAGCAGGGTTGCCCATGTCGTACCCGTAGTTCAGGGCGAAGTTCCAGGCCTCGTCATGGGACTGGATGCGCAGGCCATCCAGATCGATGGGCGAGCCCCCGCCGAGAATCACCTGTGTGACCTCCGGGGGCATGGGGAAAAGGGCATGGTGTCGCATGACGTCCAACATCTTGGTCCTCATCGGCACGGGACGCGAATCATAAAAAAACGGGGCGCCTTTGGAAGAGGCGCCCCATTGGAAACCGGTTTCGTCCTACTTGATGGCGAAGGCGGCGACGAGCACGTAGATCACGAGGGCCTCGATGAGCGCCAGACCGATGATCATGGTGGTGCGGATGGCGCCAGCGGCCTGGGGATTGCGGGCGACGCCTTCGCAGGCGGCGACCACGGCCTTGCCCTGACCGAGACCGCAACCGGCAGCGGCGATGGCAAGGGCGATGTGGGCGGTGAACTGGCCTTCAAAGAGGCTCTTCTGGGCGACAGCGGGGGCGCCCTGCGCGAAGGCGACGGCGGCCAGGGTGAAGAGGAAGGCGGTGGTGAGGAACTTCTTCATGGTGGTGCTCCTTGGAGGTGCCCGAGGGGTTCGGAATCCCAGAGGCAGGTGAATGTCATTCACTTGCGAAAAACGCGAGTGGGCACAGCCCACTCACGTTTTCCGTAGGATCAATGCTCGTGTGAAACAGCGCCACTGAGATAGATCGTGGCGAGCATCGTGAACACGAAGGTCTGGATCAGGCCGAAGAAGAGGCCCAGGAACATCATGGGCACGGGCAGCAGCAGGGGCATCAGGCCGAAGAAGATGCCGGAGACGACGTGCTCGCCGGCGATGTTGCCGAAGAGACGGAGGGAGTGGCTGAGGATGCGGCTGAGGAGGCCCAGGATTTCCAGGGGGAACATGAGAGGCGCCAGCCACCAGATGGGGCCCGCGAAGTGGGCCCAGTATTTCAGGAAGCCCTGCTCCTTCATCCCGTGGAAGTTGTAGTAGCCGAACACCACCAGGGCCGCGCCCAGGGTGACGTTCCAGTTGCTGGTGCCGGGGCTGAGGCCGGGCAGCAGGCCGAAGAGGTTATTGAAGAAGACGAAGAGGGCCATGGTGCCGATGAAGGGCAGGTACCGCTCGCCGTGGTGGGCGATGTTGTCGTTGATCATCTCCTTCAGACCACCGACCACGCCTTCAAAGCTCTGCTGGAGGGGCCCCGGGATGCGGGCCAGCTTACGGCGCACCAGCGTGGTGAGCAGCATGGTGACAAGGGCTGCCAGGGCCGCGTTCAGCAGGTGGTCGTAGCGCTCCAGCACGGACAGGGCCGCCCCATGGGCGAAGCCGGGCCAGGGGTGCTGGGCCAGCCCAAGGACGTGGGTAAGCCACTGGGCGAGCAATGATGCGTGATGTTCCATCTCGGTCAGACCTCAGTTGGGTGGCGGGGACTCGGGCTTCTGGAACATCAGGCGCAGGGCCTCCAGAAGAATGCCGGCCACGAAGAGAAGCACTCCCACGGCCAGCGGCAGGGCTTCCGCCGGATATCTCTCCATCATCCCACGCAGAACCAGCGCGATCAACGCCAGTTTGCCTATGGAAAGAAAGCCGTAGAGCCATCTTCGGCGCAGGGACGGCGTCAACATCCGGGCTGTGAGAACCCGATGGAGGGCCCAGAAGGCCAGACTGGTCAAGGCGCCAACGCCGAAGACCAGGGCCGCTGTCCAGGACCGCAGGAAACCCCAGAGGGGGACGCCCAGGATGCCCAGGGCCACCATGGCCCCGGTCACGCGGCGGAGGTGGTCCTCGCCGTCGTCCCTGCCCCCGTCGTCATTCATGGGGGCCCTTCCCATCCTGGAGGCGCTTCAGATCCTCCTCATCGCGCTTCGCCATGCGCTGGTTCACCTTGTAGAGTTCCCAGAAGGCCGTGACGATGCCCCAGACCAGGCCCACCCACTGACCCGTGGCCGGGTGCCCGAACCAGCCCCCGATCCAGCGGCCCAGGAAGAAGCCCAGGGTGATGCAGAGGGGGAAGGTGAGGCCCATGGACATGAGGTCGCCCCAGAGGGCCCGCTCCCCAGGGTCCGCATCCCCGCCACCGCGCCTGAAGATCACTGTCGGCTCCCAAAAAGAAGGCGCGGGTCGCCCCGCGTCCCCCAGTGTACGCCGGGCCTTTCGCTCAGCGCGCCCTCCACCAGTGGATAAAGCAGAAGCCCGGCTCAGCCGGGCTTCTGCGCGGGGGTCCGGGGGTGTTCGCGTAAGCGAGGAACCCCCGGAGGACATCACACCCAAGTAATCTTAGAAGCCCAATCCACCAGCCAGGGGCCGAAGGCCGTGGCCACCAGGACCAGAGCGCAGGCCAGAGAAACAACGAAGACGGAGGTGGCGCCCATGGGGGCGGCTGCTTCGCCGTCAGGCTCACGGAAGTACATCTGGGCGACCACGCCCAGGTAGTAGTAGGCACCCACGGCGCTGGTGAGCAGCGCGATGGTGGTGAGGGTGACGAAACCCTGCTCGATGGCCAGCTTGAAGAGGTAGAACTTGCCGAAGAAGCCCGCCAGGGGCGGGATCCCAGCCAGGCTGAGCATGAAGACCATCATGGCGAAGGCCAGGACGGGGTGCTTGCGGCCCAGGCCCTTGAAGTCCTCGATGCGCTCGCCCTCGCCCTTGCCCTGGAGGTAGATCACCACGGCGAAGGCACCGGTGTTCATCACGATGTAGATGAGCATGTAGAGCCAGACGGCCTGGGCCCCGGCCCTGGGATCGCCCGAGAGCACGCCCAGCAGCATGTAGCCGACATGGGCGATGCTGGAATAGGCCAGCAGCCGCTTCATGCTCTCCTGCTTCACGGCGGTGACATTGCCCAGGATCATGCTGGCCCCGGCGATGTAGCAGAGGGGCAGGATCCATTCACTGGACACGCCATGGAGGCCCGCACCGAAGACCCGCAGGAAGGCGGCCAGGCCGGCGGCCTTGGGGGCTGTGGACATGAACATGGTGATGGGTGTGGGGGCGCCCTCGTAGGCGTCCGGCGACCACATATGGAAAGGTACGGCCGCCACCTTGAAGGACATGCCCACCAGCACCATCAGCACCCCGGAGAACACCAGCAGGTTGCTGGTGGTTGGCGTGAGGGCCAGTGCCTGGTTCAAGTCCACCAGGTTCGTGGTGGTACCCCCGGCGGCACCATAGAGCAGGCTGATACCGTAGACGAGGATGCCGCTGGAGAAGGCGCCCAGCAGGAAGTACTTCACGCCAGCTTCCACGCTGGTGGCGCGATCCCGGAGGTAGGCCACCAGGATGTAGATGCTGATGGCCATCAGCTCGAGGCTGAAGTAGACCGAGATCAGGTCCGAGGCCCCGCAGAGGAAGAGCATGCCCGCCAGGGAGAACAGGATCAGGGCGTAGTATTCCACCGTCTGCTGCTTGAGGCTGTTGAGCAGCCGCACGCTGAGGGCCACAGTACCAGCCGCGCCCAACACGCAGAGCATCTGGAAGCCCCGGGTGAGGCCATCCATGCGGAACATGCGGGAGAAGCCCTCACCGTCGGGCGTACGGCCGATCAGGGCCGCCGTGATCGCGAGGACCACCAGGGTGATGGGGGCCCAGCGGTGCTTTTCGTTCCGGTTGAAGAAGAGGTCGCCGGGCCACAGCATGAGCGTGGCCACGACCATCAGGAAGAGTTGGGGGGCGATGAGGTGCGTGTCCCGAAAGAGCGCGCTCAGGAGCCCCTGCGCAAAGCCGTTCATCAGTGGCCTCCGCCGTGGGCAGGAGCTTCGTGGACAGGAGCCTCGTGGCCAGCCGGAGCGGCTTCATGACCTCCGGGAGCCGCCTCGTGGTGTGTGGCCGGGGCGGCCATGCCCTGCATGCCGAGCTTGGCGGCGACGGCCTGCTGGGCTGCCAGGGACTGGGCAGCGTAGTAGCCGGGCGTGATCTGCTCCACGAGCTTGCGCACTGGCGCGTCCATCACGTCCATGACCGGCTTGGGATACATGCCGATCCAGAAGGCGGCGATCACGAGAGGGGCGAAGTAGAGAATCTCTCGGAGGTTGAGATCCTCCATCTTCTCGTTGGCGGCGGTGATGGGTCCGAACATCACGCGCTGGTACATCCACAGCAAGTAGGCGGCGCCGAGGATGATGCCCAGCGTGGCCACGACCGCGGCCCAGGGGAAGGCCTGGAAGGAGCCCATGAGGATGATGCCCTCGCCGATGAACCCGTTCAGCAGGGGCAGCCCGAGGCTGCTCATGGTCATGATCATGAAGATGGTGGCGTAGATCGGCATGCTCTTCGAGAGGCCGCCGAAGTCCGCGATCATGCGGGTGTGGCGGCGCTCATAGACGATGCCCACCGCGAGGAAGAGCCCGCTGGTGCTGATGCCGTGATTGATCATCTGGAACAGGCCACCCTTGATGCCGTAGGGATTCAGGGCGAAGAGGCCCAGCATGCAGAGGCCCAGGTGGCTCACGGAGGAGTAGGCCACCAGCTTCTTCATGTCCTTCTGGATCATGGCCACCAGGGCGCCGTAGATGATGCCGATGAGCGACAGGCCGATGAACCAGGGCATCAGATCCTTGGTGGCGCTGGGCAGGATGGGCAGCAGGAACCGCACGAAGCCGTAGGTGCCCATCTTCAGGAGGATGGCCGCCAGGATGACGGAACCGGCCGTGGGCGCCTGCACGTGGGCGTCCGGCAACCAGGTGTGGAAGGGGAACATCGGGACCTTGATGGCGAAGCCGATGAAGAAGGCCAGGGCCAGCAGGATCTGATAGGTCTTGCTCTGCTGCGCGATCACGGGGGCCATGGCCTGGAAGCTCTCCAGGGAGAAGTTGTAGCCGCCCGTGGTCTTGTGCTGCAGGAAGTAGATGGCCAGGATCGCCACCAGCATCAGCACGCCGCCCGCCAGGGTATAGAGGAAGAGCTTGATGGCGGCGTACAGCTTCTGCGGGCCGCCCCAGATGGCGATGAGGAAATACATCGGCACCAGCATCACTTCCCAGAACAGGTAGAAGAGGAACATGTCCTGGGTGATGAAGACGCCGAGCATGGCCGTCTGGAGGACCAGCATCCAGATGTAGTACTCCTTGTGGCGTTCCTCGATGGACTTGAAGGAACAGGCGATGGCGATGGGACCGATGAAGGTGGTCAGCAGCCAGAGCAGGAGGCTGATGCCGTCCATGCCGACGCTGAACTTCACGCCCATGGACGGAATCCAGTTCCAGGAGCCGGCCCACTGGACCGCGTCGCTGGCCCGGTCATAGCCGAACCAGAAGACCGCGCTCATCAAAAAGCTGACGATCATGATCAGCAGGGAGCCGATTTCGAAGACCCGGCGTTGGTCCTTGGGCACAAGAAGCAGGACCAGCGCCCCCAGGAGGGGCAGGAAGGTCGCCACCAGCATCAGTGTCGTGTTTGCGGTGAACATGGGGACTCCAACCAATGAGGGCTAGGCGAGGAATTTCCAGAAGGCGAAGACGAGGAAGCCGAGGAACATCACGAAGGCGTAGTGCTGCACGCGGCCGCTCTGCAGGCCCCGGAAGACTGAGCTGGTCTCCTGGATGATGTAGGCGACGAGGTTGACCGCGCCATCCACCAGCTTCTGGTCGATCCAGTTCGACAGATCGGCCCAGATGATCGTGGCGCGGGCAGCGCCGTTCACCATGCCGTCCACCACCCAGGTATCGAAGCTCCAGAGCTGGGCGGAGAAGCGCTTGATGGGCTCGATGAGGGCCGCCTCGTAGAACTCGTCCACGTAGTACTTGGCGTTCACCCATTCAAAGACCTTGGGGAACCGGGTAACAAAGGCCCTGGCCTTGGACCAGCTGGGATCCATTCCGTAGATCCAGACCGCCAAGAGGATGGCCCCGGGTGCCCAGACCAGTGTGGCCCAGAACATCAAGGCATATTCGACGAAGGGCGCGGCGTGGTGGCCATGCTCAGGCGCAGCGGCCTGATAGAGAAGCGGCTCGATCCACTTGGAGAAGTGGTCATTGCCGAACACCTTGCCAAGGGTTTCAAGGCTGTGGGGCAGGTTCAGGAAACCCATGACCACGGCCAGGACCGCGAAGATGAACACCGGCAGCCACATGTTCCAGGGCACCTCGTGCGGACCCTCGTGATGGGTCGCATGTCCGTGATCAGCAGGTGCGGCGTGGGCATGGTCATCGTGTCCGTGACCGTCATGGCCATGATCGCCATGATCGTCAGCGCCATGATGCGCCTCGGAGGGCACCGTCAGGCTATGGGGATCATGTCCTGCGCCGCGGTATTCGCCGTAGAAGGTCATGATCATCAACCGGGTCATGTAGAAGGCGGTCATGAAGGCGCCCAGCATGCCCAGGATCCAGGCCAGAAGGTTGAGCGCCGGGCCGTCGTAGGCCCCGTGGTGGTACCAGCCTTCGAAGACCTTCCAGAGGATCTCGTCCTTGGAGAAGAACCCGGAGAAGGGAAAGATGCCTGCGATGGCGAGCGTCGCCAAGCCCATGGAGAGGAAGGTCCAGGGCATGTACTTCCGCAGCCCGCCCATGTTCCGCATGTCCTGCTCGTGATGGCAGGCCATGATGACGGACCCGGATCCGAGGAAGAGGCAGGCCTTGAAGGCGGCATGCGTGAAGACGTGGAACATGCCGGCCGCGAAGGCTCCGGCACCCAGGCCCATGAACATGAACCCGAGCTGCGACACCGTCGAGTAGGCCAACACCTTCTTGATGTCGTACTGGGCCAGGCCCATGCTCGCCGCCACGAACGCGGTAAGGGCTCCCACGAACAGCACCGCCGCGAGGGCCACGGGGGCGTTCACGTAGATGAAGTTCAGCCGCGTGATCATGTAGAGGCCGCTGGTCACCATGGTGGCGGCGTGGATCAGCGCGCTGACGGGCGTCGGGCCCGCCATGGCGTCCGGCAACCAGACGTAGAGGGGAATCTGTGCGGATTTGCCCATGGCGCCCACGAAGAGGCAGCAGCCGATGAGGTTGAACCACCAGGTGGGGCTCGCGGTGTGACCATAGAGCGTGATGGCCGGCAGGGTCGCGATCCCGCGCACGGAGCCCATCAACGTATCGTAGTCCAGGGTGCCGAAGACCTGGAAGATCAGGAAGAACCCGATCATGAAGCCGAAGTCGCCGATGCGGTTCGTGACAAAGGCCTTCTTGCCCGCGACGGCGGCGAATTCCTTCTCGAAGTAGAACCCGATGAGCAGGTAGGAGCAGAGGCCCACCCCTTCCCAGCCCAGGAACATCATCAGGATGTTGGCGCCCAGCACCAGGTTCAGCATGCTGAACACGAAGAGGTTCATGTAGGCCATGAAGCGGTAGTAGCGGCCGTCGTTCCGCTCCTCCGCCATGTAGCCCGTGCTGAACAGATGGATCAGGAAGCCCGCGCCGCTGACCAGCAGGGCCATGCAGCCGCTGAGCGCGTCGAACTTGTAGGCCCATTCGATCTTGTAGGTGGTGAGGCCACCCAGCACGTGGGCGCCGCCCACGTCGAACCAGGTCCACAGGCTCTGGTGGATGGAGCGGCCATCGGCGGGAAGGCCCGCCAACTTGGCGAAGTACACGAGGGTCAGGACAAAAGCCACGCCCACGCTGCCGAGGGCGAAGAAGTCCACGATCTTGGTGTTCTTCAGTTTGCGACCACTGAGGCCATTGATGAGGAACCCGAAGAAGGGTAGGAAGGGAATCAGCCAAAGGTAGCTGCCCGCTTGGGAAGCCGCGGTGGCGGCGTGCGTCAGGGTCATGTCGGCACTCATGTCGTCGTCATCCCTTCAGCAGATTGATGTCGTCCACCTGGACGGTGTCGCGCCTGCGGTAGAGGGCCACCACCAGCGCGAGGCCCACCGCCACCTCGGCGGCGGCAAAGCCCATCACCAGCAGGGCGAAGGCCTGACCGGAAACGGAACCGCTGTGGCGGGCGAAGGCGATGAAGTTCAAGTTGGCAGCGTTGAGCATGAGCTCGACGCACATGAGGATGATCAGGGCGTTGCGGCGGATGAGAACCCCCGCGATGCCGATGGAGAACAGCAGGAAGGAAATGAGGAGGACCGCGTTCAGGCTGACCATCACACCCGCTCCGTTTTTGCCAGCACCACGGCGCCCACCAGGGCCACCAGCAGGATCACGCTGAGGATCTCGAAGGGCAGGAGGTAGTCCGCGAAAAGACCGCGGCTCACCGCCTGGGCGTTCTGATGGGCCACGTCCAGCCCCTTGGCCAGCTCCGGCCGCAGCACCAAGGCGTCCGGCGAGGCGGCGCCGAAGATCGCCTTGCGGAACACGGCCAAGAACATGGCTGCGCCAACCGCTATGGCCACCACCGCGTAGCGCGATTGCAGTTGGAAGACCTCGCTCTCCTTCTTCTTGCTCATTTCCACGAGCATGACCACGAAGAGGAAGAGCACCACGATGCCCCCCGCGTAGACCAGGATCTGGGCCATGCCCAGGAACTCGGCCTCCAGCGACAGGAAACATCCCGCGATACTCAGCATCGCGAAGAGGAAGCCCAGCACGCTGTGGATCGCGCTCCGGGAGGCGATCATGAGCAGGGCGCCGACAAGGGCCATGACGCCGAAGATGGCGAACATGTTCCGGCCGATCGTTTCAATTAGGTGTTCCATGGGGCGTCCTCGGAAATGCGCGATGGGGTGGGATTCAATCGTCAGCCACGCTGAACTTGCCCACATGCGAGGGCTCGAACATGTTCTGTCCGGTCCCCTCCATGCCCAGGGAGAAGTCCTCCCGGTTGTAGGCGGCCAGTTCGAACTGGTGGTTGAGGATGATGGAATCGAAGCCGCAACTCTCCACGCAGAACTCGCAGAAGATGCAGCGCTCCATCTCGAAGTCGTAGCGCACGGGGAAGGGCATCTTGCGTCCCTCCTTCTTGCCCTTCTCGATGGTGATCACCTGGGTGGGGCAGATCTTTTCGCAGGCCAGGCAGCACACGCACTTGATCTCGCCCTGCTCGTCCTTGAGCAGCGTCAGACGTCCCCGGAAGCGGGGCTGGACCTTGGCAACCACCTCGGGGTATTCAGACACGATGTGGAACGGCACCTTGCGCCGATTGGCTGTGAAGAAGACCTGGCCGAAGTGCTTGCCTGTGACGGACAGGCCCTTGGCGATGTCGAAGGGAATCAGTGTCTTCAGGAACTTATGCATGGGCGGCCCCTTAGACGGCGAAGCAGCGGACGACGGCCGCCAGCAAGAGGTTGATCAGCGCCAGGGGGATCAGGTACTTCCAGCCCACCGCCATGATCTGGTCATATCGGTAGCGGGGAATGGTGCCGCGGACCCAGATGTAGGTGAAGAGCAGGAAGACGATCTTCGCCACGAAGAAAATGGCGTGGGGCTGTCCGATGAACGGGACGGAAGCGGGAATCAACAGGCCCTGCAGGCCGAAGGGCAGGAGCCAGGGGCCGCCCAGGAAGAAGGCTGAGGCCAGGGCCGACACGACGGTCATGTTGATGTACTCGGCCAGGTAGAAGAGGCCGAACTTCATGCCGGAGTACTCGGTGTGGAAGCCCGCCACCAGCTCGTTCTCAGCCTCGGGCATATCGAAGGGCAGGCGGTTGGTCTCCGCGAAGCCGCAGGTGAGGTAGAGCAGGAACCCGATGACCTGGGGCACCAGGGCCCAGAACGGCATGCCGGTCGCCATGCGGGCGGACATCTCGCTGAAGTTGAGGCTGGCGGAAAGGACCACCGGCGCGAGGAGACTCAGCGCCAGGGGAACCTCATAGCTCACCATCTGGGCCGCGCTGCGCAGGCCGCCCAGGAGGGGGTACTTCGAGTTCGAGGACCAGCCTGCCAGGACGATGCCGTAGACGCCCACGGTCGCCACGCCCAGGATCCAGAGCAGGCCCACATTGATGTCAGCGATGCCTCCGGAAACCGGAAGCCCGCCCACGAAGGGGAACCAGGCGGGCAGCGTGAAGAAGGTGCCGGGCACGAAGGAGATCGCGGCGAACACCACGATCGCGGCCACCATGCTGATGGACGGGGCGAGGAAGAAGACGAACTTGTCGGCCTTGGTCGGCATGATGTCTTCTTTGAGGATCAGCTTCAGGACGTCGCCCACGAGACCGGGGATGCCACGCCAGTAGGAGAGGACGGGCACTCTGCCCATCTTCCACATCCTGCGGTTCATCCAGCCGGAGAAGCCGATGTGGCCGCTGGCCACGCGGGTGGAGCCCAGGCGCTGCTGGAGGTGGCCGAGCACCTTGCGCTCGGCGAACACCGTGAGGGGAACGACGACGAAGACGAAGATCACCACCAGCAGGCACTGGATGAGGGTGATCACGATGGACTGGGTGAGGGTCGGGGTCGGCATGTCTTGGGATCCTCGTCGGCTAGCGGTCGATCTCGCCGAGCACGATGTCCAGGGAGCCGATGGCCGCGACAACGTCGGCGATCAGGCCACCCTCGGCCATCTTGGGCAGGGATTGGAGGTTGATGAACCCGGGAGCCCGCACGTGGAACCGGTAGGGGTTCAGCGAGCCCTTCTCGCCCACGAGGTAGTACCCGATCTCGCCTTTCGGGGATTCGGTGGCGTGGTAGACCTCGTTGACTTCGGACCTCAGGATCTTGGGGAGCTTCGCCATGACGGGCCCCTCGGGCATGCCGTCCATGCACTGCTCGATGATGCGAGCGCTCTGGCGCATCTCCGCCATGCGGACCTGGTACCGGGCGTAGGTGTCCGCCTCGGTGCGGGTGGGCACCTCGAAATCCATCTCGGCGTAGGCCGCGTAGGGGAAGGACTTGCGGATGTCGTAGGCCACACCGGCGGCACGCAGCATGGGGCCCGTGACACCCAGGGCGATGGCATCCTCGGCGCTGAGTTTGGCCACGCCGATGGTGCGCTTCTTCCAGATGCGGTTCTCGGTGAGCAGGTTCTCGTATTCCTCGAGGCAGTCGGAGAACTTCGCCAGGAACTTCCGGACCATCTTCTCGAAACCGGGAGGCAGGTCCTCGCGCAGGCCGCCAATGCGGAAGGCGGTCGTGGTCAACCGCGAGCCGCAGAAGGCCTCGTTGATGTCGAGGACATCCTCACGCTCGCGGAAGGCGTAGAGGAACACCGTCAGGGCGCCGATGTCCATGGCGTGGGTGCCCAGCCAGATGAGGTGCGAGGCGATGCGGTTGAACTCGTTCAGCAGCGTGCGGATGTACTGGGCGCGCCGCGGCACGGTGATGCCGAACAGCTTCTCATTGGCTTCCGCCCAGCCCAGGTTGTTGGCCACGGCGGAGCAATAGTCCATGCGGTCCGTCCAGACCTGGCCCTGGAAGAAGGACTGGTTCTCGCAGATCTTTTCGACGCCGCGGTGCAGGTAGCCAATCATCGGTCGGCAATGGGTCACGGTCTCGCCATCCAGCCGCAGTTTCACCCGGAGCACACCGTGCGTGGACGGGTGCTGCGGGCCCAGATTGATCTCCATTTCCTCGTTCTTGAACATGGATCACTCCGCCTTGGGCTGCTTCAGGTTGATGCCCAGCTGGCCGGCCTTCTGGAGGGCGATGCGCTCGAGCATGCCGCCGCGGTCCTCCCGGAAGGAGATGTCCCGCTGGCCCCAGCCCACGGTCGGATAGTCCTTCCTCAGGGGGTAGCCTTCCCAGTCCTCGGGGCAGAGGATGCGGGTCATGTCGGGATGGTTCGCGAATCGGATCCCGAGCATGTCGTAGACCTCCCGCTCCATCCAGTTGGCGCTGGGGTAGAGCGAGCAGGCGCTCTCCGGCGCAAAGCCTTCGGGCACGAGGATGCGGAGGCGGAGCCGCTTGCGGCGGCTGATGCTCGTCAGGTGGTAGACCACGCTGTAGGCGAAGTCCTTGGCGGCGGGATAGTGCGTGCCCGACTGGTCGGCGAGCATTTCGTACTTCAGGGCGGCCTCGTCACGGCAGAGCGTCAGCGCCTCGAAAATGGCCTCCTTCTTCACCTGGCAGACCAGTTCCCCGGCCTGCTCGAAGATCTCCTCGACCTTGTCGCCCAGGAGAGCCTGTAATGTCAGCAGGTCGGCGTCCTTCGCCTCCTCGGGCACCGGGGTCTTCACGTCGTTGTCGTCCTTGCGGGGGACGGGCCGGGCCGGCGGCTTCGGGGCATCCTTGCCCTCGGCCTCGGCTTTGGCCTTGGCGGTCTCGTAATCGGCCTGCATCTTCTGCCACTTGGCCTCATCGGCCTCGGCGGCGGCCTTCTGCTCGGCCAGGTAGGTCCGGTGGCTCGGCAGGGGCACCGTCTTCGGCATGGTGATCTGCCGGAAGGGCGCGGCCTGGTAGTCGTACACGTAGGGACCGGCAGGGGTCTCCGGCACTTCCGGGACCTGAGGGACGTTCGGTTCCGACATCAGCCGACCTCCTCGAAGATGTCCTTGTACCGGTCGGCCAGGCTGCTGGTCATGATCTTGTCCTGCAGCTTCAGGAACCCGTAGATGAACGCTTCGGGGCGGGGTGGGCAACCCGGGATATAGACGTCCACGGGGATGACCTTGTCCACGCCCTGGATCGTGTGGTACGAGTCGAAGGGCCCGCCGGCGGTGGCGCAGGAGCCCATGGCCATCACCCACTTGGGCTCGGGCATCTGGTCGTAGAGGGTCTTGATGATGGGGGCCATCTTGTAGGTCACGGTGCCGGCGATGATCATCAGATCGGCCTGGCGCGGGCTGGCGCGGAAGATGCCGGCGCCGAAGCGGTCGAAGTCGAAGCGGCTGGCGCCCGCGGCCATCATCTCGATGGCGCAGCAGGCCAGGCCGAACGTGACGGGCCACACGCTGGTCGCGCGGGACCAGTTCATGACCTTCTCCACCTTGGTGGTGATCAGGATGTGCTCCAGGGCGGTGGGTTGGTTCATTCCCATGTCAGGGCTCCCTTGGACCAGATGTAGCCGTAGCCGAACAGCAGCAGGAACAGGAACAGGCCCAGCTCGATGAAGCCGAAGACGGCCAGTTCCTTCATCTGAATGGCCCAGGGCATCAGAAAGACCGTTTCCACGTCGAACACCAGGAACATCACCGCCACCAGATAGTAACGAACGGAGAATTTCTCCCGCGCCTCGTTGGTGGTGACGATGCCGCATTCGTACGTGGAGTACTTCGCGGCACTGGGCCAACTGGGGCGCAGAAGCCACGACAAGTTCAGGATGATGATCGGCAGGGCCACTGCTACCAGAATCAGCAGCAGGATGGACGCGTACCCGCGCATGGAGCCTCCAGGACCAGTCATTGTGGAGCGCCGGTCCAGCGCAGGTCAACGATCGAAGCCAACCGGCGCATCCTTTGTGACCCATGCCCGATTCCGGTCATCCAGTCCAGCGCACCTTCCAGTAGGATGATTCCATGTCTTTTCCACCCCCCCCGGACCCCGCGGATGTCGTCGAAACCGGCGATCCAGCCCTGACCGGCTTCCGGCCGGCCCGGGAGCTGTACCCCAATCTGGACCTGACCCGGGAGCCTGTGGAATTTTCGCTCTTCCAGGCCATCCCGATCGACCTGATGCTGAAGCACCACTTCGTGCCGGTGCAGGAACGGGATGGTGTCCTGTGGCTGGCCATGGCCGACCCCCTGGACATCCCTACCCAAGATCTCCTGCGGCAGCAGCTCAAGCGTCCCCTGCGCTTCGCCGGGGCGCCCCTGGCCCAGATCCAGGAAGTGCTGAAAAAATCCGAAAGCGGCCAGAAGGTCATGGACGAGGCCGGCGAGGCCCTCAAGATCCAGGTACTCCACGAGGAGGACCTGGACGATGAGGTGCTCGATCTGGAGCGCCTCACCGACAAGGACGAGGCCCCCATCGTCCGCCTCGTGGACACCACCATCTTCAACGCCCTCCAGCGCCGTGCCTCGGACATCCACCTGGAGACCACGGGCACGGGTTTCCAGATCAAGTACCGCATCGACGGCAGCCTCTATCCCGCGGCCGACCCCATCGACCGGCGTTTCGCCTCGCCCATCATCAGCCGCATCAAGGTCATGTCCGAATTGGACATCGCCGAGAAGCGCAAGCCGCAGGACGGCCGCTTCAAGCTCAAGGTCCGGGGTCGGGCCATCGACTTCCGCGTGAGCATCATGCCCACCATCCACGGCGAGGACGCGGTGATCCGCATCCTCGACAAGGAGAACCTCACCGAGGAGTTCCAGACCCTGACCCTGGAGATCCTGGGCTTCTCGGATCACGAGCTGAAGCGCCTGCGCCGTTTCGCCCGCGAACCCTACGGCATGTTCCTGGTGACGGGCCCCACGGGATCCGGCAAGACCACCACCCTCTACGCCGTGCTGAGCGAGATCAAGGCTCCCGAGGACAAGATCATCACCATCGAGGATCCGGTCGAGTACCAGCTGGAAGGCGTCACCCAGATCCCCGTGAACGAAAAGAAGGGGCTCACCTTCGCTTTGGGCCTGCGGTCCATCCTCCGCCACGATCCCGACAAGATCCTCGTCGGCGAGATCCGCGACCCCGAAACGGCCCAGATCGCCATCCAGTCCGCCCTCACGGGCCACCTGGTCTTCACCACCGTCCACGCCAACAACGTGCTGGACGTCATCGGCCGCTTCCAGCACATGGGCGTCGAGGTCTACAACTTCGTGTCCTCCCTGAACTGCATCCTGGCCCAGCGCCTCATCCGCGTGCTGTGCCCCAAGTGCAAGCGCCCCGCCCCTGCCCCTACGCCCCAGGAACTGGAGGAAAACGGTGTGGACGGAACCTGGTTGCGCAGCGCCACCCTCTTTGACCGCGTGGGTTGCGTGGATTGCCACGGCACGGGCTTCCGCGGTCGGCAGGCCATCATCGAGTTCATGGGCCTCAACGACGAGATCCGCGAGCTGCTCATCCAGCGGGCCCCCACGCGCGAGGTGAAGGCCGCCGCCCGCCGCGGTGGCATGCAGTTCCTCCGGGAGAGCGCCATCGAGAAAGTCCGGATGGGGATCACGACGTTTGCCGAGATCAACAAGGTGACGTTCCGCGACGGCGCCTGATCAGGCTGCGGCGGACCGATCGATTCGACCAAACGTCAGCAGGTCCGCGGATTTCTCCAGGCCTTCCGCGAGATCCAGCAGCACCGTTCGCAGGGCCTCTTCGATATTCCCTGCGGCCAGGCTTCGCAGCGCCATGGTGGTCCGCATGGGGTCCTCGGCCAGGTGTCGCAGGGCGCCAAAGGCCTCTGTTTTCACCGTGCCCGCGAGAGAATCCGGGGTCTCGTGCAATTGTTCGATGGCGTGCCCCAGGCTGAGCACCGCCAGGATCCCCTTGGGCCAGCGCTTCCCCAGGTCCTTCGAACGCCCCAGGTGCAAGGAAAGGCGCAGGATCTGCCGCGAGCCGCGGGCCCGCCAATCCTCGATGGCGTCTCCCGGATCGGGTTCCACCATCCGGAGCAGGTCCCGGCGGATCACTTCCGCGGTTTCCTCCGCCTGCCGCACCGAACTCCGCGGCATCAGGATGTAGTTGCCAGCCACCAGGCAGGCCGCGGAGGCCAGCGCCGCCGAGCCTCCAACCACCTCTAAGCTGCTGGCCATCACCGTGGTGCCGGCCTGGCTGGCCAGCAGGAAGCACATGTTGGCGTCCACCCCGGCGATCGCCGTGCGGGGATGGGCGCGCAGGAGGCCACCCAGCAGCAGGAAGGGCATCAGCGCCAGCAGCAGGCCCGGAGGGGACGGAAAGGCCGGTTGCACCACCAGACGGTAGAAGATCGCGAGGGTGGCCCCGCCCACCACGCCGGCCAGCAGCTTGGGTGCGATGTGTTGCGGCAACGCCATGGAGCCCAGTACCAGCGAAAAGATGCAGACCCCCACCGCGGCCTGGATGGCCAGGGGCGAACCCGCCCAATGGGCCAGCGCCGCGGCGAGGAAAGTGGCGGCACCTGAGGCCACGGCCGTACGGCCCGCCTGCGACCACTCCCGGTGCGGTGCGAGAACGGCCAGCCGCCGACGGAAAGGCCGGGCTGTCGAGGCGGCCAGGGGCCGGCCCAGGGCGGCGTTGGCCTCGAGAATGCGGGCCAGGGCGCTCGACAGGCGTCCGGCCCCAGGCAGCGCGCCCGCCAGGATGGATCCGCCCGCAGGCAGCGGTTCAGCTTCGTGGCGCAGGCGTTCCGCCACCTCGTCCAACTGGGGCGCCAACTCGCCAGCCTGCCCGGCCAGGCTGCGGCCATCCGGCCTGAGGGCCACCGCGGCACTCATGACCGTGAGCGAGCCCACCACCGCCAGATCCACATCGTGCAGGCGACGGTAGCCTTCGAAGGAGCCCGCCAGGATCAGGCGGGCGGAGGCCTCGACCTCGCTGATTTCTGCGAGGATCCGTTGTTTCTCGGCCCCCATCTCGGTGGCCCCGAGACGCAGGACCTGCGCAGCGTAGGCGACGGCCTCCGCGGATAGGCGTCGGATATGGGCGAAGAAGGCCTGGCTGGGCGACTTGGGTGTGGCCAGGCCCGTGATCACGGTCGTCACCACCACCCCGATCAGGGTGCATTCCACCCGCGCCGTGGCGAGGTCCAGCGAAACCCCGGGGGCCAGTACGGCCGGGATGACGACGATGGCCGCTGTGACGCCCGCCAGCAGGGCCCCGTAGCCATGCACGCCCCGCAGGACGTGGGTCAAGCCGCCGTTGACGGCCACCCACAGGGCCAGCAGGGCGAACTGCGCGTAGGGATCCACCGGGACCTGGAGGATCGCGAAGCCGACCGCCGCGCCCAGGAGCGTTCCCAGCACGCGTAAGAGGGCCCGCTCGACCAGCACGCCCCGCGAGGCCTGGGCCACCACCCAGACCGGCATGGCCGCCCAGTAGGCGTTCTGCACATGCACCATCGAGGCGATGACAAAGGCCACCCAAGCCGACAGGGCCAACATCAACGCCCGCACCACCACGCGCCGCTCGATCTTCAGGGCCTTCACACCGCGCCCTTCACCAGCTCCCGCTCCAGGCTCTGCAACCGCTTGAGGCGTGCGTAGAGACCCGGCTGATCGGTGAGTTCAGCCGGCGTACCCAGCTGGACGGCCCGCCCCTCCTCCAGCACCAGCACCCGGGCACAGGTCTCGGCTACGAACACCCGGTGCGTGGCCAGCACCAGGGTGGACTTGCCGAGGAAGGCCCGCAGATTCTCGAGGATGCGGCTCTCGGTCTCGGCATCCACCGCCGAAAGGGCGTCGTCCAGCAGCAGCAGGCGGGGACGGCGCAGCAGGGCGCGGGCCAGGGCCGTGCGCTGGCGCTCCCCACCACTGAGCGCCACGCCCCGCTCGCCCACCACCGTGTCCAGGCCGTCGGGCAGGCGATGGATCAGCTCGTCCATGGCCACCACCCGGGCGATCTCCCAGATCTCGTCCTCGGTGGCCTCGGGACGGCCCATGGCCAGGTTTACGCGCAGTGTGTCCGAGAACAGGAAGGCCTCCTGGGGCACCCAGCCCAACCCGGCCCAGTGCCGCCGCAGGGTGGTGTCGGACAGCGGCTCCCCATCCACGAGCATGCGCCCGGCCTGAGGGGCGCGGAGACCTGCCAGTAATTGCAGCAGCAGAGTCTTGCCGGAACCGATGCCGCCCACCACCGCCAGACTGTCGCCGGGCGCCAGGGTGAGATCCAGGGGGCCCAGGCCGCGCCCGGTCTCGAAGCGGTGGCTCAGGCCCTCCAGGGCCAGCGCCGCTGGAACTTCCGGCAGGGTGATGGCCTCCGCGGGTGGAAGGGGCTGCTCGGGACTGTGGAGCAGCTGATCCAGCCGCTCTTGCCCGGCCTTGGCCCGCTGGAAGAGGTTGGCCGACCAGCCCAGGCTCATCATGGGCCAAGCCAGGGCCACGAGGAATCCCGTGAAGGCCGTGAGGTCGCCCAGGTTCAGGATGCCCCGCACCACCAGGCTGCCGCCATAGGACACCAGCACCAGAAGGGAAACGCCGCTGATGAAGGCGGACAGGGGCGCATACGCGCTGAAGATCACCGACTGCTTCATGCTCAGGGAGGCGTGCCGTCGGCTGAGGGTGTCGAACTGCGCCACCCGCGCCTTCTCCAGGCCGAAGGCCTGCACCACGCGCTCGCCGCTGATGGTCTCGTGGCTGTAGGTCGAGAGGGCCGAAAAGGCCAGCTGCAGCTTCTGCTGCACCATGTGGCTCCACTTCCCGATGACGTAATAGCCCAGGGCCAGGAAGGAGAAGGGCAGCATCACCGCCACGGTCAGCTTCCAGCTGGTGCTGAACATCAGGCCGAGCGTGACGGGCAGGATGGAGATCACCTGGAGGAAGCTCATGAGGCCGGGCCCCGTGGCCATGCGGACCGTGCCCACGTCGTCGCCGAGGCGCGACATGAGGTCGCCCACCCGCTGCCGCTCGTAGAAGGCGAAGGGACGCGAGAGCAGGAAGGTGTAGAGGGATTCGCGCTGCTCCCGCTCCACATCGCGGCTGAGGCCGATGAGCGTGTTGCGCATGAGGTAGCGGCCGATGCCCGCCACCGCCGTGAAGGCCAGCATCCAGGCCAGGAACACCCGCGAACCATGCCAGTCCTGGCGCTCCAGGGCATGCACCGCCCGGCCCGACCAGTAGGGCACCACCGAAGCCGCCACGCTGCACCAGACCGTGGCCGCCAGGCCCCAGTAGAGGGTCCGCCGGTGGCGGTCCATGAGCGGCCACCACCAGAACAGCTTGGACTCCGAAAGATCCGCCACAGCGCCTCCACCATTCAGAGTAGCAACACCGATCCCCCGGAACGAAACCAGGCGCTTGGCAGGGCCCCGCCCCCCTGGGCATGCTGGAGGAAACTTCTCCGAGCCATCAGCCATGCGGAATCACCTTACCGCCCTGACCTTGGTCTTTCTCTCGGCCCTGGCCCCGGCCTGGGCCCAGATGGTGGAGGAGTCCCTGCCCCGGGATCCGGGCCCCCTGGATTTCATCCGCGGCGACAGCTACGAGCAGTGGATCCTCCAGTCCCTGGCCGGCGATGCCCTGGTGGGCCTCGGGCCCGCCGGACAGGTCGTGCCACGCCTGGCCGCCTCGTGGAAGATCCAGAAGGATGGCGCCATCGCCTTCACCCTGCGCGATGATGCCCGCTTCGCGGACGGTAGCCCCGTCACCGCGGGGGATGTCCTGTGGACCCTCGCGGAGATCCGCCGCGACCCCAAGGCCAGCCCCACCAAGCGAGTCTTCCTCGAAGGCGTGGAAGCCCGCAACCAGGGGGGCCTCGTGTGGGTCCGCTCGCCCAAGCCCCCAGGCCGCCTGCTGCTGGAGCTGGCCCGGATGCCTGTGGCGCAGAAAGATCATCCCGACCGGGGCTCCGGCCCCTTCTCCTACCGGAAGGACCCCGCCGCCTGGACGTTCATCCGGCGGGAACACTTCCTGAAACCCGCCGTCGATGGCATCCGCTTCCGCCTCCTGCCCGATGCGAACGCCGTGCTGCAGGCTCTTCAAAGGGGCTGGCTCACCGTGGGCGGTCCGCCCGCCCGGCATTTGCCTGAGGTGCCTGCCACCCACCGCGTGATCATCCAGCCCATGCACGCCCAGCTGGTGGTCTGGAGCCGCGCCGGCGCCGGCCCTCTCAGGCTGCTGGAACGTTGGCGCCGGGATGCTTTCCCACCCCACCTGCTGGGCCAGAACGCCCGGCCCAGCCGAGGGCTGTGGCCCGAGACGCTCGGTTTCGAGGCCCGGACCATCGAAAGCGCCACCCAGCCACCCCGCGCCCCGGCCATCCTGAGGCTCCAGTACGTCGCGGGCGAGGAATCCCTGGAGAAGCTCCTCCTGGCCCTTCGCGAGCGTGCCAGGAAAGAGGGCTACGACCTCCAGCTGATTCCCGCGGAGCAGGCCCTCCTGGTGGACCGCCTCCAGAGGGCCGACTTCGAGTTGGCCTGCTCCATGGTGGTCTTCGATCCGCATCCCTGGGCCGTGCTTGAGTACCTCGAACCGGGGGGCCCCATGAACTTCACGGGCTGGCATCACCCCCGATTCGCGGCACTGGCCGCGGCGGCCCGGCTTCCTGGGGACCCCGCCTGGCGGGCCCTGCACACGCTCTGGGCCCGGAACCCCGCGGCCCTCCCCATGCTCGACTTCCGCAGCGTGATCTGGGTGGACAAGCGACTCAACGTCGAACCCAGCCCCCTGGGCCTCTACCTCGGCACGCCGGGCGCCGCGGGCTGGCGCTGGAACAAGTGATGCGGCCCATGGTCCAGGGGGCCGCGATCTGGCTCGTCGCCCTCGTCCTGGCCTGGAGTCTCCCGGGGGCCCTATGGCGGCCGATCCCGCCCCCGCCCTTCCCCACTCATGCCCTGCTCCCCGCCGGGCTCGCCGTGAGCATCCTGGCGCTCGCGGCACCACTGCTGGCCTGGCTCGGAGGCCCCCGCCTCGCGTCCCGACGCTCCCTGGCCCTGCTGGAGGCGCCGCCTGACCTGCTTTGGGCCGGCGCCCTGCTCGCCTGCTGGCCCGCGTCCTGGGGCCCACCGGGTCAGGTCGGCTGGCTCGTGGCCTTCCTCGCCGCAGCCCTTCCCGGCGAAGTCCGCTGGCTGTCGGCGGCGCTGCCGGGCGAGATGCCCTTCCCCGTCGCCTGGGGTCCCGAGGTGGTGCGCCGGGCACGGCGGCTCGCCCTGGCCCGCCTCACGACTCGCTGGCTGGCCGCCCGCCTGCCGATCTGGCTCACGGCCTCGCTGGTGCTGGAACGGCTGCTGGGCGTGCCGGGCCTGGGCATGGACTGGATGGACCGCGTAGTGGGGCGGGACCGGGTCGGACTCGCTGCCTGGGTGGCCGCCCTGGCCCTGCTCTGGCTGCTATCAAGACCACTGGATGCGGAGGCCGTTTCGTGAAGTGGCGCCTCGCCTTCCTGCTGGCCCTGGCCCTGCCGGACCTGCCCCTGGATCCTTTCCGCGGCGGCCTCGCGGCCTCATTCTGGCACCCCCTGGGAGTGGACGATCTGGGCCGGGATGCCTTGCTGCGGCTGCTGCTGGCGGGCGCCCGCAGCGTGGGATTCGCCAGCGCCTGCGCCCTGCTGGCCCTGGGGCTGGCGTTGTTCCTGGCCTGGCACGGACGGCGCTGGCGCGGAGCCTTGTCCGCCCTGCGCAGCCTGCCACCGGTGCTCTTCCTCCTCCCCCTGGCCGCGGCCGCCGGGGGCATCGGCGCCACGGCCCTCCTGCTGCTGCTGGGCCTGCTCCTGGCCCCTCACCTGGAGCCGCCCCTGCGCGTCAAGCTCGACGCCTTCCGCCAGTCGCCGGCCTGGGCCGCGGAGCGGACCCTGGGCGCCACCCCGGCCTCGACCCTCCGCCGCTGGGCTCCCTGGGGCCTGGCGCAGGCTGCGGTCCTCTTCCCCAGCGCCTGGCTCGGCGCCCTCTGGGGCGAGGCCACCCTGTCCACCCTGGGCCTGGGCCCGGGTCCCGATCATGACAGCCTGGGCCGCCTGCTGCTGGAACACCTGCCCCGCCTGGCCACCGACCCGAGTCCCCTCGGCTGGGGCGCCTTGATCCTGGTGCTGGCGCTCGCCTGGAGCGCGTCGGGGTCAGCCTCTCCCAAGTGCGAGTGAGGCTCTCAGAGCTTCGCCTGCATGATCTCCAGCACTTCTGCGTCCACGCCGGTCATGCCGCGCCGGGCTAGGCGCCCCAGGTTGGCCAGGGATGCATCACCGTCGATACCCACGATGCCGTCCGTGGCGGGGATGCCGAAATCCGCCAGGGCCAGGGTGGCCGAGCGGAAGGCCGCGTCCACGCCCGTCATGGCCTTCATGGCACAGCCGATCTTCGCGCCGTCGCAGATCATGCCCGCCACGTTGCCCACCATGTTGGCCACGGCCAGGTCCATCTGCGCCGGGCTGGCCCCCTCCAGCAGGAGGATGGCCAGGGCGATGCCGATGCCCGCGGCGTTGGCAGCGCCGCACACGGCGGACAACGTGCCTAACTGATGGGTGGTGGCGGTGGTTACCAGGCAGGCGAAGGCCAGGGCCTCGTCGATGCGCGCCTGGGCATGGCCACCGGCCCGGCCCCAGAGCGTGACCGGCACGGACACGGTGATCCCCTTGTTTCCGGAGCCTGCCAGGGACACCACCATGAGGGGCTCGCCGGACATGCGGGCGAAGACACCGGCGGCCACCAGCCGGGAAAGGCGGGCCATCGGATCCCCTCCTGACGACGGCACGAAGCCCGCTGGCAGCAGGGAGACACCATGTTCGGCCATGGCCAGGTTGAAGGCAGCCCCCTCCCGCAACCGCTGGCGATCCTCCTCGGAGATCGTGGCCGCAAAGGTCCGCAATTCCTGGAGGCCCATGGCCCCCACCGTGGCCCGCACGGACGGCGCATCCTCGGCCCAGGATCGGGCGGGGCGGCCTCCCACCTGCACACCATTCGCCTCCAGCCGGGCGAGGTGTGTGTGTTCCACTTCCAGCACCGCCCGACCCGTGCCGCCTTCCCGCTCCACGGTGCAATCGATGTGCAGCTCGGGGCGGGAGGGATCCACCTCCACGCGGATCAGCTTCCGGGCGACCAGATCCGTCGCCGCCGCGAGAACGGCCCCATCCACCGCCGCAAAGCAGCCCAGGCCCAGAGATGGGTCCGGCAGGCAGGCGCCCAGGGCCAGGGCCCAGAGAAGGCCGGTGCGGTGGCCGCTGTTGGGAAGACCCACGGCGTGGCAGTTCTTGTAGGTGCGAGGGTCCACCACCAGGCGTACCCCATGGACGGCACCCGTTCCCTGCGCGGCGGCGAGGCTGGCGGCATGGGCCACCGCCGCGGGCTCGGTACAGCCCAGGGCGGGTTTCCATTCGGCATCCAGATATTCAGAAAAGCGCATGATGGGCCTCGACCTTCATTCCACCGCTCAATGGGAGGGCTTGGGTCACATCCGGGCCTCCGCTACCCTAGGAGCGTGTCCATCCAGCCCGGCGCCTTCATCCCCCCCTTTTCCCTCCAGGACGACCAGGGCAACCTGGTCACGGCTGCGGACCTCAAGGGCCGCTGGACCGTGCTCTACGCCTACCCCAAGGACAGCACCCCCGGCTGCACCACCGAGGCCTGCGACTTCCGCGACAACCTGGCTCGGGTACAAGCCCTGGGCGCCCAGGTCTACGGCCTCAGCCGCGACAGCCTCAAGAGCCACCAGAACTTCATCACGAAGCAGAGCCTGCCCTTCCGCCTGCTCTCCGATCCCGACTGCGCCCTGCTCAAGCCCCTGGGCGCCTTCGGGAAGAAGGTCATGTACGGCAAGGAGATGGAAGGCGTCATCCGCAGCACCTTCCTCGTCGATCCCAAGGGCGTCATCCGCCACATCTGGCCCAAGGTGAGCGTGAAGGGGCATGTCCAGGACGTGCTGGACGTCCTTGCGAAGGTGAAGGGCTGAAAACCCTCACCCCGCCATGATGCTGAAGCCGCCGTCCACGTAGAGCACCTGGCCGGTGATGCCGCGGCCCATGTCGCTGACGAGGAACACGCCCGCATCTCCCACTTCCAGCTGGTCCGTATCCCGCTGGAGGGGGGTGTGGGAGCGATGGGCCTTGAGCTTGGAGCCGATGCCGGGGATGGCCGAGGAGGCCAGGGTCTTGATGGGACCGGCGGAGATGGCGTTCACGCGGATGCCCTGGGGGCCCAGGTCAGCGGCCAGGTAGCGCACACAGGATTCCAGGGCGGCCTTGGCCACGCCCATCACGTTGTAGCCGGGCACCACCCGCTCACCCCCGAGGTAGCTCAGGGTGACAATGGAGCCGCCTTCGGCCATGAGGGGCTGGGCCGCGTTGCAGACGGCCGCCAGCGAGTAGGCGCTGATGTCGTGGGCCACGCGGAAATCCTCGCGGCTGGTCTCCACGAAGCGACCCTCCAGCGCCTGGCGGGGCGCATAGGCCACCGCGTGCACCAGGAAGTCGAGCTTGCCCCACTTCTTGCGGATTTCGTCGAAGGCCATGACGATCTGGCTATCGCTGCCCACATCCATGGGTAGCAGCAGGGGGTTCTTCAGGTCGGCCGCCAGCTCGCGGACATTCTCGCCCAGGCGCTCGTTCTGGTAGGTCAGGCAGAGCTGGGCGCCGGCCTCGGCCACCTTCTGGGTGATACCCCAGGCGATGGACCGCTTGTTCGCCACGCCGATGATCAGGCCCCGCTTCCCCTCCAACAACCCGCCCTTGGTGCTCATGCCATCTCCTCCAGAGTCCTGTGCAAACAATCACTTAGCATAGCGCAGGACCGCGTCCCTGCGCTATACCCGGGGTCAGGATTGATCCCAGCTCTAGCTCAAAAACCCGTCAGCAGCAGGTCGATGGCCTGAAGGATTTCTGTCCGCGATGCCGCAAGGTCGCCGGACACCGGACCCAACTCCCGCCGGGGGATGCCCGCCAGTTCCGGAACCATGGCCACCAGGGTCCGACCTTGGAAGGCCACCACCGGAGTGAGCCGGGTCATGACCTGCGGCCCGGCCACCTCGGCCCGGTACAGGGGCACCACGACCCGCGTGCTCAGTGTGGAAAACAGGTCCGACTGCACGTCCAGCAGGAATGGGATGTCCCCCTTCGTCCTGGGATTCGGGTTTTCATGGACTGAGCCTTGAGCCATCAGAAGGACCTCAGGCCGTCGCTGAACACACCCTGAGCTTCGATTCGCAGGTTATAGGCCTCAATCGCGTTCCGGTTCTCCTCCAACCAGCGTTCAGCCAGCCGCGTCGTCACCGCATAAGCCAGAGCCTCCTCCGCCACCCCCGAAAGGTTGAGACCCAGTTCTTTGGCCTGCCTCAACAAATCGCTGTTGAGGCTCAGGTTGACTGGCCGTTTGGGGGCCTCCGCCCGATAAGTCGATCGCATGAGGTCTCCACACAAAACATGCACATTAAATATGTGCATGTTTTGCGAATCCGTCAAACCGGTCTCTCGACTCCTTTTTTTCAACCCTGTTCGCCCTTCCCTTCCATCCTGTTAATCCTGTTTTCGCTTTCGTTTGAAGGAGGCCCGTGCTCCCCCTCGTTCCCGCCTTCCTCCTCCTGGCTCAATCTCCGGCACCGCCCTTCCGCGCCGACCTCGATGCCGGGCACTACCTCAAGGTGCTGACCGAGGCCGAGGCCCGGCTGCGCCAGGACCCAAACGATGCTTCCGCCTGGGCCGCGAAATCCCAGGCCCTGTCCAGCCTCCAGCGCTTCGCCGAAGGCCGTTCGGCGGCGGACCGCGCCCTCGCCCTGAACCCCGATCTGGCGGATGCTCTGCTGGCCCGTGGCCTGGCTCGGGCTGGTGAAGCCATCCGCCAGCGCAACCTCGGCAGCCTCCGCGGAGCCCTGGGCGCCATGGACGACCTGCGGGCCGCCACCGAAGCCGATCCCACCCTTGCCCCCGCCTGGATGAGCCTGGGCCTGGCCTACGAGATGCTGCCGGGCCTGCTGGGCGGCTCCACTCGCAAGGCCCTCCAATGTGCCGACCGCTTACGTCGATTGGCCCCCGCCCGGGGCGATCTGCTCCAGGCCCTCATCCTGGTGGAGGAGGACAAGTGGCGCGAGGCCGAGCCCTTCTTTCAACGCGCCTTGGCCCAGGCGCCGCATGATCCCGAGGTGATGGGCCAATGGCTGGACGCCCTGGATCGCCGCCCCGCCAAGAAGGCCCTGGGCGAGGTAGGGAAGAACGCCCGCCTGCTGGCCGAAGCCCCACGCCTGCTACCCGCCGTGCGCACCCGCGCCCGGGGCGTGGCTGCCGTCAGCGAGGCCTACCTGCATGCCGGGCGACCCGACCTGGCCTGGCAAATCCTCCAGGATCATCTCGCCCAGGTGGACGCCCCTAGCCTGCTGCGACTGCAACTGGGCAAGGTGGCCGCCGTCAGCGGCCTCCACCGCCCCGAAGGCCTCGCCGCCCTCGACCAGGTCCTGCGCGAACCCCTCGAAGGCGGCGCCGCCGGCTACCCCGGCGCCTGGTGGCGCAAAGGCCAGATCCTCCAAGCCCTCGGCCGCAAAGACGAAGCCCGCAAAGCCGCCCAGGAAACCCTCAAGCTCGATCCCAAGCACCGGGGGGCGAAACAATTGCTGGAGTCCCTTTGAAAAGCCTTCGTCCGGTCCTGGACCGTCTGATCAAGCGCAGCTATGGCCTGACCTGCCTTTACTACGTATGGGACGATTGGCGGGCCGGATGGCGCTTCACCCGGGGAGACATCGCCACGCATTCCGGGACTTTGCACGATTCATTGAAGCCGGAAGAGTCCCTCGATTACATCCAGACGGTCTTTTCGGATTATCTGCGCTATTCCGGCCGTCCGGCCCTTGGCGGGAAGGTGGCTGAAGTGGGCCCGGGGGACAACTGTGGGGTGGGTTTGCTCCTTCTGGAAGGGGACTGCCGATCAGTGGACTTGGTGGATCGCTTCTATGCCCACCGGGACCCAGCTCGGCAGGCCACCATCTACCGGGAGTTGGCCAGGCAGCATCCGGGCGTGGCCCGGATCCTGAAGGGGGCCGATCTCGCAGACGAAGCCACCTTCCCCGGCATCCATCGGCATTACGGCGAAGCAGCCAGCGCCGAAGCCTATTTCCGGGAGGGTCAGGAGTACGATGTGATCCTATCCAGAGCGGTCCTGGAGCATGTTCGTGATCCCCTGCTTGCGCTCCGGCTCATGACCGAAGCACTCAATCCCGGCGGCCTCCTGCTGCACAAAGTGGATCTCCGGGACCACGGGATGTTTTCCGAACGCCATGGCGAGCTGAAGTGGCTTGAAACCCCCGGTCGAATCCATCGCAGGATGTCACGGGCCAGCGGTCGGCCGAACCGGGTGCTGGTCCACCAGTACCGCTCGGTCCTGGCCACACTGCCCTTGGAGATTGATCTGCTGGTCACCCGTCTGGCCGGTGTGGGGGACATCGATCCCCATGTGCCCTACGAGGCGATTCCAACCGACCTCCGAGAGCGTTCCATGGCCTTTATGGCCTCCCGCAGGCGCCACCTCGCCTCGGAGTTTCGAAACGTTTCTCTGGAGGACCTGAGCGTGGCCGGGTTCTTCCTGGTGGGACGGAAACACTCGTGAGGTCCATGGCTTCGGAACCGCCGGCCCGCCCTTCGCCAGCCCCGGACCACAGCCGCGCTATAGTCATTTCTTCATGGGGAAATCCGTGCCGGACCACGACGTTCACGAGATGGAATGGGACGAGGGAACCATTCGCCGGTTCTGGGACTTTGCGGGCGCACGGGAGAGCTGGCAGGAGGACTACTTCAGCCATCAGGTGGGAGCCGGCATTGTCGCGGTCCTCAAAGCCCTGACACCTCTGAGCGGGCGTGTGCTGGACTATGGATGCGGGCCCGGCTACCTGGCCGAGCGGTTGCTCGCCATGGGTGTAGCCTGCGAAGGCGCGGACCTGTCCGAAGCCACCGTGATGGTGGCCAACCAACGCCTTGCAGCGGACTCCCTGTGGCGTGGGGCCCGCGTGATCGACGCCGCCTTCCCGAACGAGCGGGAAAGCCTCCTCGATCTCGTGGTCTGCGTGGAGACGGTGGAACACCTCCTGCGTCATGAGCTCGCGCCCACGATTCAGAGGTTCCATCGAATGCTGAAGCCCGGAAAAGGCAGGCTGTTCATCACGACCCCGCATGCCGAGGACCTGGCCCACGCCCAGGTGTTCTGCCCGGAGTGCGGAAACGTATTCCACCGCTACCAGCACATCTCGCGGTTCACGAAGGAATCGCTGGCGGAATTGCTGGAAGCCCAGGGGTTTTCCACCCTCGCCTGCGAGGCGACCGATTTCTCCCGGTTCCAGGAACCCTTTATGTTGGGCCCCCTGGACTGGAGCCCTCGCTTCCTTCTGAAGTCGCTTCTGCGCGTAGGAGCCACCATGGGCGATCTCCTGCATGTGCCCCGCAGGCCGACGGGAGGTCTGGCCTTCGCCCGGAAAGTGGGTTCAGGGCCTCACCTGTTCTGGCTGGGCCAGAAAAGCTGATCACCTTCCAGGCGGCAGGACTTCTGCCATGCAGGCTTCCCAGAGGGCGAGGATCCGTTCCAGGCTGAACCGCTCGACGACCTCCCGGGCTTGAACTCCCATGGATGCGCGCAGCACGGGGTCCGCCATGAGCCTGTCAAGGGCCTGCATCAACCCCTCCTGATCCCCCGGCGGCACCAGGAATCCGTCCTCGCCCGGGCGGATGATCTGGGAGGGGCCACAGGGACAATCGAAGGATACGACCGGGAGCCCCATGGCCATGGCTTCGCAGAGGGCGTTGGGGAATCCCTCGAAGCGCGAGGAAAGAACGAAAGCATCCACTTCCGCCAAGGCTTCATAAATGCGGGAGTGGTTGCCTGGCAGGGCGGCGCATTCACTCAGGCCCAATTCCTCCCGAAGGCCCTCCAGCTTTTCACGCTCAGGTCCTTCCCCCCAGATCACCAGCTTCCAATCCGGGTGGCGCGGAGACAGGCGGGCGAAGGCCTTGAGCAGCAAGTCAAAACCCTTCTGGGGGACGAGGCGTCCTACGGCCACTAGGGTGTGGCCTTTCCGTTTCGGATCTGGGAGTTCAGTCGGAACGGGAGGGCGCAGCACGGGGTTGGGGATCACACGGGACCTTCGGCGGACGCGGCCATGGAACTGCCTCTGGATGCCCTCCCCCTGAACTACGAGCCGATCCGCCCAGGGATAGGTCATCACCCGCAGGGCGTTCCAGGCCCAGCCAATCCGGTGATGGGCAGGGTCGATCCGCTCGGAGATGATCACGGGAATTCCGGTTCCAACAAGGGACAGGAGAGCCAAGATGTTCACCTGGTCGATGAAACTGATCACCAGATCGGGCTTGAGGGCCACCAGGCCCCGGCGAACCCGCAAGGCGCGGCGAGACATGTTCCAGAGCGTGGCCAGTTTGGATTGCATCAACCATCGGATTGGGCCACGGCCGGCACTCGCCGCTGTCAGGGCCTTCCCTGCGACCGATTGCCTGGACACGGCCAGCGTGACATGCCGGACTCCGGGATCCACGGGATAGAAAGGCGGGACCGAACCATCGTCCAAGGTAACCAGGGTGACGTCCCACCCCTTGGCCGCCCAGGCATTGGCCAGGATGGTCAGCACGCGTTCGGCCCCACCACTGGTGATGGCATGGGTGAACAGGAGAAGCCTGGGGCCCTTGAAGGGGCTTTCTGCCGTTGTCGTCGAGGATAAAGGTGGTGTGGATTCGGATTGGGTGTTCATACCAGCTCGAAGGAAATGTGCATGATCGCTGGGTCGAGCCTAGGCGGCCCGGCCCCTCATCCTTGCAGCCAGATGGCCCTGGCCCGGAACAGGCGGTACAGGCCCTCCAGGTGCAGGATCAGCACGCCGCGAATCATCCGATACTTCCATCTGGGCAGGCCCGCCGTGCCCGCGTAGCGCGCCAGGAAATCGCGTTCCACAAAAGTGTAATTCTGAAAATGCGGATCGATCACGGCTCGCAAGCGCCTTCGGGATGGATAGTTGGTGTGGTCCATGAGGTAGCCGAAGTTGAGCGCAGCTACCTGGCTTGAAGCCTGGCCAGTCTGAAACTGGTTCCGAATCCCCAACATAGCCCAGAACTGGAGATAGGCGCGGGATCGGAAAACCCCTCCCCAGGGAACGTTCACATGCTGCTCCAGTAGACTCCAGCGGCTTGGAAAGACGTGCAGCGACACGCCCCCTGGCCGGAGGATCCGCCTGATTTCTTGGAAGATCTGGGGCAGATCCATGACGTGCTCCAAGACCTGATTGCTGATGACGACATCGAAGCTGCCATCCCCGGTCGCGATCCGCCCGGTCGAAGGATCCACTGGCAGGAAAAGGTCCGCGTCTCCACCTTTCCGGACCTCGATGTCGCTCCCCCAGGCCAAATAGCCCCGTTGCCGCAGAATCCTCACCATATCTCCGGCGCCACACCCCAGGTCGAGGATGCGGGCATCGGGGCTCATCGCGGGCCACCTCTTGCAAAGCACAGCCAGGAAGACCTCGACTTGGCGGTCATACACATCGGGAGAGGAGTGGCCTTGGTTCAAGAGGTCAGTCCTTCCGATTTCATCCACTGCATGAGGACGAGGAGGGGCCACAGGCGATCCTGGTTCGGTTCCCCACGTTGGCAGAAACCCTGCCAAGCCATTGCCACAGGTTCCTGGGCGATGCCGGCCTCCGCCAGACGGGCCGGGTCGAGCAGGGCTTCAGCCCAGGGCCGGAGCGGGCCCCGGAGCCAACTGCCAAGCGGCACGCCGAACCCCATCTTCTCCCGCTCCACGAGGTCTCGGGGAACATGTCTATGCAGGATCTCCTTGAGGATGCGTTTGCCCTGGCCCCCATCGTATTTGAACCCAAGGGGAAGCCTCCAGGCGAACGTGAACACCCGCTTGTCGAGGAGGGGGTTCCGTACCTCCAGGCTGTTGGCCATGCTGGCCCGATCCACTTTCACTAGGATGTCATCCACGAGGTACGTGAGCGTGTCCGTGAGCATCATGCGGGAAACCGGATCCCATTCCGCGGGAATGGCATCCTGCCTCCAGGCGGGGCTTCCGGGGTCCGAGGCTCCGACCACGAGCTGCTCCGGCGCATGCCAGTAGGACATCATGTCCCGGTAGATGGCCTGGGCATCGGCAGGAGCCAGGACCCGCCCCAGTTTCCGAAAACGGGACGAGGACCACCGGGGGCCCAGGACGGCACCAAGGGTGCGGTCCCATCCAGAGCCTGGGATCCGGCGGCAGGCCCAGGCCAAAGTCCGGCGAAGGCTGGATGGCAACCGCTGGAAACGGCCCATCAGCATCTGGCCCACCCGGTACCGGTCATAGCCCCCGAAAAGTTCGTCTCCGCCATCCCCGGAAAGCGCGACGGTGACATGCTGGCGTGTCATGCGCGACAGGAGGTAGGTCGGGATCTGGGAGGCGTCCGCAAAGGGTTCGTCGTACATCCCTGGGAGCTTCGGGATCACATCCAGGGCCTCGGAGGAGGAAAGATAGAGCTCCGTATGCTCGGTCCCCAGATGGTCGGCGACCCGCTTGGCGTACGGGGCTTCGTCGAAGCCACGGTCTTGGAATCCGATGGTGAAGGTGCGCACGGGTGTGTGGCTTCCCCGTTGCATCAAGGCCGTCACAAGGCTGGAATCGATCCCCCCGGAAAGAAAGGCGCCAAGGGAGACATCAGCCACGCAGCGCCTCTGGGTGGCATCGAGCAGCAGTGATTCCAACTCATCGGCCGCTTCCCGGAAGGTCCCGGCGAATCCCTGCTCGCGTGCATGCAGGGCCTCGGCCCTCGAATCCCAATACAGCGTGGGCTCCGGGAGGTGGCCCGGCTCAGGTTCGCTGATGCACAGAAGGGCGCCGGGTGGGAGCTTCCGAAACTTGCGATAGATGGTGGAGGGGCCAGGGATGTAGGCGAAGCGCAGGAAGGCCGCCATGGCGTCCCGGTCGAGCTCTGGGCAAAAATCCGGGTGCTTCCGCAGGGCCTTCAATTCCGAGCCGAAGAGGAAAACCCCTTCCCCCCACCCGTAGTAGAGGGGCTTCTTGCCGAAAGGATCCCTGGCGAGGCTCAACACCCGGGTTTCCTTGTCCCACAGAGCCATGGCGAACATGCCGTTGAAGCGGGCCAGCGCCTTCTCAAGGCCCCAGCGTTCGATGGCCTCCAGGGCGACCTCGCTATCCGAATGACCGCGCCAAGGGCCTCCAAGCTCGGCTCGAAGTTCTCGAAAATTATAGATTTCACCGTTGAAGACCATGACATGGCGGCCCGAATGGGCATGCATGGGCTGATGGCCCTCGGGACTGAGATCCAGGATGGAAAGCCTGCGGAACCCAAGTCCGACGCCGCCCTCGGGGTCCTGCCAGTGGCCCTCGTCATCAGGCCCGCGATGCTGGAGGGCCTGAGTCATGTCTACCAGGATGTCGAGGGCCGCTTGCGAGGTGTTCCGACCTCTCACATCCCAGTACCCCGTAAAGCCGCACATATGATTCCTTCAAGAGATCCAGTTTGCACCCATCATTCGTGAATGGCCCGACCAGTGAATAACGAACTCGCCAGAGCCGTTGGTCTCCAAATGCTATGGTAAAGCGATGTCATCGCTACCTTCCTTCACCCACTGAACGATCTCTGCGAGGTGGCGGTTTGCCGAAATCCACCGGGCTCCAGGGAAGGCGTTTTCTTTTCAAGCCTTCATCGTTCACGCATCAGGAACACAAAGTTTCGGCCCCCCTCCGAGCGATCCTCGCAGGGTTGGTCCTGCTTATGCTTTGCGCGTTTCTGCCAGGGTTCGGGACCGACCTCAAGTTCCACTGGGCGGGTTCCGGCCTGCTCGCCCTCTGCGGATGCATCCTGGCCTTGCGCCTGCCGCGTCGATGGATCCTACCTGGGCTGCTGATCTGGTTCGCGGGACTCGGCACCGTCACACTTCTGGCCCTTTGGCAGAGTGGTCTTTCCGATGGATTCACCCTGGCGGGCTTGTTCCCCTATTCCGATGCCGCAGGCTATTTCAGTGACGCCCAACGGATTCTGGCTGGGGAGCCGATCACCTCTTTCTCTTCCAGGCGCCCCTTGTATGCCGCCTTCCTCGCGGGCCTTCTGAAGACCACGGGCAACAACCTGCGCTTGGCTCTGTGGCTCCAGACCCTTCTCGTTTCCTGCGCCATCGGGTGCGTCATCTGGGGCATGTGGAAGCGGACCGAGCGGGTCTCGATCACTGCGGTATTCGGAATGACCCTGTGGTTGTTTTACCGCCGCTTCATCGGAACCACCACCACCGAAAACCTGGGGCTGCTGCTCGGTACCCTGGGGTTCCTGGCCCTCTGGGAAGCGCTCCATGATCGCTCAATCCGCCTATTCATCCTTGGGCTGCTGCTGACCGGACTCGCCTTGAACGCACGGGCCGGCGCATTTTTTGTGCTGCCAGCCCTGCTGCTCTGGGGGAGCCTTCATTACGCAAAGAATGGGCAGCGTTGCTCCTGGCCGGTTCTGGGCATGGGGAGCGCCGCATTGGTTCTCGCCTTCGGCATTAATTACGGTGTCCTGGTACTATCCGGGGGCCGGCCAGGTTTGGCCTTTTCGAACTTTTCATACACGCTCTACGGCCTCGTTCATGGGGGCAACTGGCAACTGGCCCTTGCCCAACACCCGGAGTTGCGTTCCATTGAACCCGGGCCACAAGCCACTTCCGTATTCCATTTGGCCTTGGGCCAGATCAAAGCCCACCCCCTCACGCTGGTCGAGGGGGCCTTCAGAGCCTGGGTGAATTTTGTGCCACGGGCTTTTCTCTTCGTGGATTCCCCCCATCCCTGGGCTCCCAGTGCACTTGTAAGCCGGCTCCTCCTGCTGCTCGCTCTCCGAGGCCTGTTCATGGCGTGGCTGTCCCGTTCAACGGCCGTTTCGCGCCTGATGTTTGCCTATCTCGCCGGCATCCTTCTCTCGGTCCCTTTCGCGCCACCTTGGGATTCCGATTACATGAGAATCTTCGCCGCCACCATCCCAGTCCTTTGTTGGTTGGCCGCGATAGGTGTCCAGGCGGAAATCAAGGTTGAGGCGCATCCATCACCGACCCCTTCTCCATCCATGCTCAAGGGCCTTCTCCTGGCAAGTTCAGGCTTCCTATGCGCACTAGCCCTGCCGCATATCCGTCGGGATGTCTCCGAACCTGGACATCTCCATGTGATTTCAGGTTCCTCGCTTCGCGTCAGTCCAGGACCGGCCCGATCCGACCCGCCGAATCCTTCTCCGGCCATTGGAGTGCGGCAGACTTGGGGGACCTTATTGCGCGAGCGAAGATTCCCGCCAATTCCGCTTGATCAACTCTTGGAAAACGCCCATCCCAAAATTTCACCGGAGGGAATTCGCGCTCTCCTGAAGTCGCTACCTCAAGAGAACCTCTCACTGGTTCTCGCGACAGGAAAAGCTTGGCCCACATTGTCAGGCTATGATACCAATCTCATCATCGTGCAGGGTTCTGGCGCTTGGGCGTTCGATGCGCGGGGCCCTCAATCGTTGGGAACTATCCCATCGCCACCTCTCCCGTGAGAGCCTTATGCCCTCCAGACTCCCCTTAGAATCCGAGGCCTATCGGGATACCCGGACCGCCCATTGGAATCGCGTCGCCGGAAGGATGCGGTCCAAATTGGGCAACCACTATCGCCAAAGGCTTCTCTCCATCTACCGGGAGATCATCCCTTCCGGCAGCCGTGTCCTTGAGGTTGGGTGTGGCCGCGGAGACCTGCTGGCTGCCTTGTCCCCCTCTTTCGGAATGGGAATCGACCTGTCAACGCGGATGATCGAACTCGCCCGGAAAGCCCATCCGGATCTCGAATTCCATGTGGCCGATGTCCATGAATTCGCCCTTGAGGACGCAGCTTTCGACTTCATCGTGCTGTCGGATGTCGTCAACGATCTTTGGGATGTGCAAGGGGCGCTCGAAAGGCTGCGCCCCCTCTGCGGCCCCCAGACCCGCCTGGTGTTCAACTATTTCAGCCACCTGTGGAGCGGCCCCCTGCGGATGGCTCAGTCGCTGGGCGTGGCCCAGCCCACGCTTCCCCAGAATTGGCTGACCCGGAAGGATTTGAACAACCTGCTCGAACTGGCGGGCTACGAGCCGCTGCGAGGGTGGGAGGAGATCTGCCTTCCAATATCGATCCCTCTCCTATCCCATTTTGCGAACCGCTACCTTTCGAAGGTCCTCCCCTTCTCCTGGCTGGCCGTCACCAACTTCCTGGTCGCCCGGCCCCTCCTGGCGCCCGAAAAACAGAAACCTTCTGTCACCGTGGTCGTCGCGGCGCGAAATGAATCCGGGCATATCGAAGAGCTGATCACCAGGATCCCTGAGATGGGTTCCGGGACTGAAATCGTTTTCGTCGAAGGGAATTCTTCCGACGATACCTACGAGGCGATTCAGAAGGCGATCCAGGACCATCCGGAACGGTGCTGCCGGCTGCTCAAACAATGTGGGAGCGGGAAGGGAGATGCGGTGCGCCTGGGTTTTTCAGAAGCCAGCGGCGACATCCTCATGATCCTCGATGCAGACATCACCGTGCCGCCTGAGGATCTGCCCCGCTTCTACGAGGCGCTCGCCTCGGGCCGGGCCGAGTTCGTGAATGGCGTCCGCCTGGTCTATCCCATGGAAGACAAGGCCATGCGCTTCGCCAACCTGGTGGGCAACAAATTTTTCTCCTGGGTCTTCAGTTGGTTGCTGGGCCAACCCATCCGGGACACCCTCTGCGGAACGAAAGTCCTTTGGGCGAAAGGGTATGAACAGATCGCACGGAACCGCTCGCACTTCGGCGATTTCGATCCCTTCGGCGACTTCGATCTGCTTTTCGGGGCCGCACGGCTCAATCTCAAGTTCATGGAGATCCCCGTCCGGTACCGCATGCGCCGCTACGGTGAAACCAACATTCAGCGCTGGCGGCACGGTTGGTTGCTCCTGAAGATGGTTGTCTTCGGCGCCAGAAAGATCAAATTCCTGTGAGCGCGCCACGTCTGAAGGCCTTCCGCTGGGTCCTTCGCCAAGATGAAGGCCTGGATGTGGACGACCCCCGCACCACGCTTCTTCGGCGTCGTACGCTTCAGCACAAGCCATTCCTGCGGCGCATCTACCGTGAGTGGTACGCCCTCCTGGTCGCGCGCATCCAGGCCCTCGACCCGGTTCTCGAATTGGGCTCCGGGGCGGGCTTCCTGTCAGAGGTCCGGCCCGGGATTCTGAGAAGCGATCTGATCCGGATTCCGGGCCTCTCCCTCTCGGCGGACGCCTGCCATCTTCCATTCAAGGACGCCCAGTTGGGGGCGATCGTGATGACGAATGTCCTCCACCACATCCCAGATGTCGCCCAATTCATGGCAGAAGCCACCCGCTGTCTCCGGCCCGGCGGACATGTGGTCATGGTCGAACCCTGGAACACGCCGTGGTCCCGATGGGTCTATCGCTGGCTCCACAGCGAGCCATTTGACCCCGGCGCAACCTGGGAGTTCCCTTTCCGGGGCCCACTTAGCAGCGCCAACAACGCCCTTCCCTGGATCCTGTTCCAACGGGATCGAGGCCGTTTCGAAAAAGCATTTCCGAGCCTGCGAATCGTAACTGTCCGGCCCGTGATGCCACTCGTGTATCTGCTGTCAGGCGGCATCGCGAGACCTCTCGGTGCGCCCGGCTGGAGTTACCAGCCTTGCCGGATCCTGGAACGGACCTTCGGCCTCGATCGCCTCGGACTGTTCGCACTGATCGATTTGGAACGGCAAGGTTGACCATTCCCCGGTTTCATCAACCAAGAGAATCCCAAAATCCAAACCTAATCTCGGGCTGGTGGCATTCTGGAAAAAAGGAATTCGGTGTTGGCTTCGCCAGTAACCATTTTCTCCAGTTTCATGCCGGAATCGCGAGTAACGAAGTTCACCACATCGGCATCAAGGCAGAATTCCATCGGCCAGCCCCCCAGCCAATCCCGGACATCTGTCATGAAGCTCATTCCTCGGCTTGCTTTGTATTCTTTGGCATAACGGAGCACGTCACGTAACAGCCAAGGCCGACGGTACAAGTGAAACCGCCAGAGATAAGCTAATTCCATCCAACGCCTCACCCAAGGTGAAGCCGCCACGTACCGCTTTTTGAGGTCCAGCCAATAGGCAGGGGGAGGGTCGATGCAGACATCTGCAGAGTAGAGTGCGATGTAGAGCAGTCCCCCTGGCAACACTCGACCGCAAGCCTGATGTATGGCGTTCCACACATCGCCGGTGTGATGCAGGACGCCCCACGAGTACACCAGATCCGCTTGACTGAGGCCTTCCATGAAGGCCCCGTCCAGAACGGATCCTTGAGAGATCGTCCAAGCCGCAGGTGATTTGGCGAATTGATGCAGCGCACGAGTCGCTTCAACCGACTTCGGATCATAGTCGAAACTGTGGATGGTTCGGGCTCCCGCCTGCCAAGCGGCAAGTGAATGCAAACCGCTGCCACAACCAATATCGAGGAAACTTAGGCCATTGAGTGATTCCTTTCCGACAAAATCGAGTAGGTGGCGGCGAGAAATATCGAGGCGTTCCTGGTCGAAATGCTTTTCCACAAACGCTGTCCAGTTTGCGCCGAACTCAAATCGCCTCTCGTCTTCAGTATTCATGGCTGATTTTCCAGTTGGTTTGTGCCAAGTCTCTTGCGCCTCTCATCAGGTTAACCGGCGCGGAGGTGCCTGATAGGTTGTCCTCCGCCCCAATAGTTCATGGGGTGCATTCAGCCTTCTCGGGAACTCCCGGATGAACCAAACATTTCCCGGCTAAAGAGCCTCTGCATCCAATCTGGCGCCAGAACAACACCCAGCAATGCGCCGACGAGGAACCCAATCGGGAATTTGAGCAGGAGGCTCACCCAGGAAGAACCGTTCCAAGGTGGGGCCAGAAAGATCCCAGCGGTCAGAGCTATGGCTGCCGCAGAGCCCAGCCGCGCCCAGGGTAGCGGAAGGGACAGCCGGAGTTGAGCCGATCTGAGCATCCCAGCCGCGATGAGGACATAGGTGAGACAACCGACAACGGCCGCTCCCAAAGGCCCAAGGGGCCGGATCAAGAAAGCGTTGGCCACCACATTGAAGCCCGCCCCGACGGCCCACCACAGCGCTGTAGGCTTCAGGTTTTTTTTCAAGAACAGTCCCGTATTGGCCAAGTCGGCCATTCCGGAGAAGAACACGCCCCCGGCAATCCAGGGAATGAGCCTGGCTCCGCTATGGAACCGGGGATCCGCGAGCCACCGGATGACATCCCCCCCCCCGGCAGTGACAGCCAGCCAGGTCACCATGTGCAGACCAGCCAGACGCGCCCAGAGCCGGGCGATGTTCGAAGGAGCGGCCTCGCCGGAGTGTTCGAATTCCCGACTTACCTCCGGAAACCAGGCCGTTGAGACCGCACCGTTGACCATCATTCCCGAGAGCCCGAGACTGGCCGCGAACGCGTACACACCCACGACTCCAGCCCCTGCCCAGATCCCCAGGAGCCAGCGATCCGCCGAGCTGATGACCCAGAACATCGGGGTTGTGGCCATGCTCGCGATGCCAAGACTAAGGAGTCCCCTCCGCTGCGCGGCGTCCAGGTTGGACTTCTGGAGCAGGACGTGTGCTTTGGGAAGCCCCAGGATGCCAAGGGATAGGATGGACCCGGCCAAGGTTCCCGCCAGCATGGCCCATGCGTCGGGGCGCCAGACCCGGGCCAGCAGGATCGATAGGACGACCCCAGCTCCGGTCCCGATGAGCGTAGCCTTGGCAATCCGGGCATAGGCCCCCCGGATCCGCTGGCGCGTCATAGCCATGACGCTGGCCACCGCGACAAGCGTCGTCATCCCCGCCAGGAAGGCAAGGCTCCGGTGCGCCGATCCCGGGGGCACCAGGTACCACCAGGCGGCCCCGGCCGCGAGGGAGAAGAAGAGGCCCAAGCCAGCCGCGAAGCGCCAGCAGAAACGCTCCACGGCGGAGGCCTGCGCCTCGCGGCCGGCGAAGAAGAACCGCGCGTAGGAGAGATCGATGCCCATCAAGGCCACGGAGGCGGCAAGCGAGGACACCGTGCCGATCAAGGCGATGACGCCGTAAGGGGATGGGCCCACGAGCCGGGTGAGGATCGGGGCGGACACCACGCTGAAAAGGCGGGCGATCGCCCCCGCGACCACCATCACTCCGACCCCCTTCGCCATCGACCGGGCCAACGAGCGGAGTGGCGGTCCCGGAACCGCCTTTACCACTCCCGGATCCACGACCAGCCGTGCCTTGGAGCCGCGAGGCGGAAGAGATTCGGAACTAGGTGGAGGGTCCTCGGAATGGGCACGATTCATTTCGGAAAACGCCTCCTGGTTTAGAACGACTATCGCACCAGGGATTGGTACAAGGATTGGTATTCAAGGGCCACAGATCGAATGCTGAACTCCGCTTCCATTCTCCTGCGCCCAAGTTCCCCCAATCGGCTCCGCTGTTCGATCGGCAAGGCGAGAAGCGAGCGCAATGCCTCGGCCAGCTCGGCCGTGTGGCCAGGTGGGATGATGCGCCCCGCCTCGCCTACCAGAGTGGCGGAATCGCCCACATCGGTCGCCACACAAGGCACGCCACAGGCCAAGGCCTCCCCGAGGGCGTTGGAGAAACCTTCGTTCCACGAAGGAGATACCGCGATATCCAGGGCCGCAGTGAGCCGGGGGAGATCGGTGCGCTCCCCCAGGAAATGCACGCGTCCCCCCAGCCCAAGTTGGCGCACCGCAGCGGCCAGGGTCGGCTGGTCCGGATGAATCCCCTGTCCTGCGAGCAGGCCATGGGTCTCGGGCGGCAGGGTCGCCAGGGCCGCGAGAAACATCTGTTGATTCTTCTCTGGGTGGAACCGGGCGAATTGACCGATCAACGGCGCATCCGACCGCAGCCCCAGTTCCTGCCGGACCTGGATCCGGGCCGCCGGATCCGGGTGGAAGCGGTCGAGCTCGAACCCGTTGGGAATCCAATGGCTCCGGTCCGCCCGATACCCGAGGGTCTCGTGCTGCTCCCGGGCCATGTGGGCGTTGTAGAGCACGATATCTGGGACAGATGAGAGCTTTGCGCCCAAACGAATGAGTGCTCGCGTCATGGGGCGATAGGTGGCCATGGTGTCGATCCCCACCCGGATGTTCCAGAGCAGCGGCGCCTCACCGGGAATGAGACGTGAGGCCAGGTAGGCGGCGAGGTTCCCGTGATACATCCACCCCTGAATGACCTGGGGCTGCCATGGGGTTCCGCGCAGGAAGAACCCGGGAAGGCGCCACAGAGCCGACGGCGTTTCCCCCAGCCCCAGGCAGAGGGTTGGCGTCCCCTGATTCCGTAGTTCCGCGGCCAGGGGCGCTTCGGACCCGAGGCAAAGCACCCGGTTGTCGAAGGCGTCTCCATCCATGGCCCTCAGCAGGCGCGCCAGCATGGACTCGGCGCCCCCTCGGGTGAGGCCGGTGATCAGGTGGAGGACGCGAAGTCTCATTTCCTCCCCCCTGCCAGTCATGGAACCAGCCACTCCAGATAGCGCTGGAGACCATCCTCGATCGAGGTCCGCGGGGAGAGGCCCAACAATCGCTGGGCCTTGGCGCTGTCCGCCAGTGTCGCGGGGACATCCCCCGGGAAGGGATCCTGGAAGACGAGCTCGGCCTCACGTCCGACGGTACGGGAAACCGCCTGGATGAGTTCCAGGACGGTGATGGACTGGGCACCGCCGAGGTTGACGATCTCGAAGCCAAAGCGGCGTTCCACCGCGGCAAGGACCCCGTCGACGATGTCGCCCACATAGGTGAAGTCCCGGATCGCGCTGCCATCCCCGAACACGGTGATGGGATCCCCCTGGAGGATGGCCCGAGTGAACTTCGCGATGGCCATATCGGGGCGCTGCCGAGGCCCATAAACCGTGAAGAAGCGCAGAGCGACCGTGTCCAACCCATGAATGTGGTTGTAGTTGTAGCAGAGGAGTTCCCCCATCCGCTTGGTGACGGCATAGGGGGAGATGGGGCAGTCCACGGGGTCGTCCTCCCGCCAGGGGAGCCTGGGGCTGAGGCCGTACACCGAGGAGGAAGAGGCAAAGACGAAACGGGGCTTCCCGAATTTGACGGCACCCTCCAGGAGGTTCAGGAGGCCGATCACATTCACCGTTTCGTAGAGCACCGGGTCTTTCAGGCTGGGACGTACGCCTGCCCGTGCGGCCAGGTGCACCACCACCTCGAAGGTCTCTTGAAGAAGCCCCTCGATGAGCGCGCGATCGCGGATGTCGCCTTCGACCAGGCGGAAGGAAGGGTGGTCCAGAACGGCCGCTAGGTTTCGACGCTTGATGGCTGGATCGTAGTAGTCGTTGAAGTCGTCCACCACTGTAACGTCATCGCCCCGCCGCAGCAGCGCTTCCACCACATGGGACCCGATGAACCCCGCCCCTCCCGTCACCAGAATCTTCATGGGCCGACACACATCCTTCCTAGGGGTTCGGAGCAGGGTGGAAATCCCAACTCGTGATAGACGGCGAAAGTCGCATCCATGACCCGTGTCTGGTCGAAACCCTCCACGGCCAATCGTCGGCTTTCCCGCCCATAGGCTTCCCGGACAGCGGGAGCTGCCAGGAGGTCAAGCAGGACCCGGGCCAGGGCATCGCCGTCCTTCGGTGGGACCAGACGGCCATTGCTTCCGTCGTGGACGATGGCCCGGATGCCGTCCCCATCGACGGCCACCAGGGGCAGACCCGAACTCGCCGCTTCAAGGAGACTTCTGGGGACGCCTTCACGATAGTGGGAGGGCAGGACCGCGAGTGAGGCCTGCCGGTAGAGTTCGGGCATGTCGTCCCGGTGGCCCAGGAATCGGACCATTGGAAAGCGGGCCTTCAGGCCCTCCAGCTCGGTGGCGGAGTACGAGCCCGGGTTGCCCCCGTCGATGTCCCCCGCCACCTGGAACACAGCCTCGGGACAGCTGCGGCACACGATCCTCGCGGCTTCGCAGAATGGTTCCACCCCCTTGTCCTTGAGCAGGCGGGAGGCCATGAGCAGCGTCGGAGGGTCGGGATGGCGGGCTGCCGGATGGAACTTGGCCGTGTCAATGCCGGATCCGGCGATCAAGCGGCACCGGGTCTGGTGCCGGGCATGGGGCGCAAGCTGCGCGAGGTCGATCTGATTCTGGAAAATCGTTCGAACGGCCGGATCCCGGAAGGTCCAACGGAAAAAGGACTGGAGGAGCAGGCGGGGCAGCCGGTACTGCCCTGGCTGGCCGGAGGTGAACATGGAGCCCAGCCCCGTCACCGCGTTGACGGTACGCGGGGTGCCAGCGAGCTTGGCGGCCAGAGTGCCCGCCAGGATGGATTTCAACGTGAAGTTGTGGAGCAGATGGGGTCGGATGTGGGCGAGTTCGCGAGCCAGGTAGGCAGCCGTCTTCATATCCCGCAGGGGGTTCACCCCCTGGCGATCCATCTGGATCGGGATCCAGCGGAACCCCTCGGCTTCCAGCTTGGGGCGGTAGGGCCCATCGGGACAGATCACCCAGACCTCTGCCCCTAATTCAGCCTGGATACGTTTCGCGAGCGGCAACCGGAAATTGTAGAGGTACCATTCGGTGTTGGCGAACAAGGCGATGCGTGGGCGTTGGTGCAAAGGGCTGGTTCCTCAACTGGTGCTTGGCCATAGTAGCCTTGATCGATCCTCAAGCCTACGGTGCAGCCATCTCCATGCCATTCGACCCTCGTCTCGCTCGATTCCTCGCTGGGCTGCTTTCGGCCGGGCTCATGTCATTCGTGGCCATCCGTTTTCTTGGACCCATGGGGTGGATGGATCTGCCTGATGAACGCAAGCATCATGGGCGTCCCATCCCGCGTACAGGGGGGGTGGCCCTCTGGGCGGCAATCCTCCTTGGACAAGCGCTTGGGTGGACCCGGTTGCCCATTTCAGGGAGTGAATGGATCTGCCTCCATGCGCTCGCCTTGATGGGAGCGCTGGATGACCGTCATTCCTTAAGCCCCAAAGTGAAGGCTTTGGCGGGCCTGGGGATCGCGATCACGCTGGCCATCCCGGTGTCATACGCCTTCGCATTGGATCGACCTGTGGCCCTGCTGATGCGGATAGCCATCCCGACGAACCCACCCTACCTGACCCTTCCGCTTCTGGTGCTCTGGTTCTGGGCCGTGCCGCAATCATTCAACCTCATCGACGGTCTGGATGGCCTGGCAACCGGACTGGCCCTGCTCATCGCCGTCTTCCTCCTGGCGGGACGGGGATTCACGGGCGTCCCCTTCCTGCTGGGTGCGCTCCTGGCCACCTTCCTGCTGAACTGGCCCAAGGCCTTTCATTTCCTTGGGGACTGTGGGGCCTACTTCCTCGGGGGCCTCCTGGGGCTGCTGGCCCTGCGCACCCGGGCCTTCGAATTCCCCTCGCTGGCCCTTTGGGTCTTTGCTTACCCCATCCTGGATATGGTGCTGGTCATCACCATCCGGTTCCTCCGGGGCCATCCCCTAGGAGGTGGGGATCGCAACCACCTCCACCACCAATGGGCCTCGATCCTCGGCGACCGTTGGACGGTCCCCCTCCTTTGGCTTCAGGCGGCTGCGCTCGCGGTGGGCCCCACGGGCTTCCCCGGAAGTTCCTGGGTGTGCTGGCCTGCCCTCGGACTGATGGTGGTTCAGTGTGCCTATTTCGTGCGGCGGTCGCTGCGGACTCCGGGGAACGTCCTTGGTTGACGCCATGGCGAAAGGGGTTGGGACCATGGCCGTATTCGGGCCATTGCTCTGACGCGATGCGTCATGTCGAACATCAAAAGGATTGTTTTTGGGATTTTTTCTAGAGAGCGGTACCCCAGGGTTCTTAGGTTCTCGGGACTTTACCCCTTGCACCAGGGCCTCTATCGGGGCACCTTGTTGGCATCCCTCACCCTGGCATGGGACTTGATGAAATAGTCCTGGCCATCGCCATCCTGGAGTACCTCATGCAAAGACAGTCCGGCTTCACCCTCATCGAACTGCTGTTGGTGCTCGCCATCATCGGCATCATCTCCGCCATCGCGGTGCCCGCCCTCCTGGGCCAGCGTGAACGCGCCCGCATGCAGGCCACCAAGGACAACACCACCGCCTGCATCGCCGACCTCACCTCCAC
>Ga0315270_10000027_pt1 | contig 74845 bp, 66 predicted proteins | sample C1_bottom_MG_FD_204932 | JGI IMG/M metagenome (GOLD analysis project Ga0315270, IMG submission 204932) | Sediment microbial communities from Yellowstone Lake, YNP, Wyoming, USA - C1_bottom | ecosystem: Environmental > Aquatic > Freshwater > Lake > Sediment | place: USA: Wyoming | collected... | reverse complement strand
CGTACAAATGTTGGCATAATCAACTCCGCTGCTGCCGAATGAAAGCTTCGGCTTGGGTAAATTATCCGGCTGAAAAAAATAGCTGGGCCTTTACGCTGCGTCGTTGCTGATCTTGGTGCTTGGTGGCAACCGCAGGTATAGATGACTCGTTCTCAAAGAATCTAAGTGACTGCGGGCCATGCACTGGTTGAAGTGTCCAACCAGTGTCCTATAGGCTAGGATCGAAGCTAAGGCATGCCTGCCAAAGCCTAGTATTTTGGCTCCCCGACCTGGGCTCGAACCAGGGACACACGGATTAACAGTCCGTTGCTCTACCAACTGAGCTATCGGGGAATTTGTGAGCCGCATATAATAAAGGCTTTCACCCCCTACGGTCAACCAAACGATCAATTCAAATTCCATGAAATGGGTTAAATACAGCGCAATTTTTCTGGGTATCCTACTCGCGCTTGCATTGGTCTTGCCATTCCTGATCCCGCTTAAGGCCTATATCCCACCTTTGGAGAAGCTTGCTTCAAGCAAAATCGGCGAACCGGTTACGATTGCCGATATTCGTTTTTCCCTCCTGCCTTTGCCTTCGATCACGCTACATGGGCTAAACATAGGCCAAGCGCAGCCCATCAAGGTCGATGCGATTACAGTAAGGCCTGCTCTAGGCTCTTTGCTGCAAGAGGTTAAAGTGTTACGCGCGGTGGAGGTCGAGGGCTTCAGTGTCAATCGCCGCATGCTTGCCTTGGTGGGTGAATTGAGTAAATCAGACGATGGCGGGCCGCAGTTGGTACGGGTGCAGCAGGTTAAATTGCGCAACATGCAATTGGATTTAGATCCTTTGAAATGGGGCCCGCTGCGCGCAGATATTGCATTGCATGAGCATGGTGTGGAGGAGGCCGAGGTTGCCAGTGTAGACGGCAAATTTAAGCTGCAACTGACACCGGCCAAGGATGAGCAACATTTGCTGATTACGGCCAAAGATTGGCCTCTCCCGATCAAGCCGGCATTTCAATTTGAAGCGCTGATGGCCAAGGGCGTGCTGCGAGGACACACGCTGAATATTTCCGATATCAACGGCAAGCTTTATGGTGGCAAGCTGTTGGGCAAGGTCGAAATCGATTGGGCGCACGATTGGAAGATCAAGGACGATGTACAAGCCAGCAACGTTGAAACCAAGGGTGCTGTGGCGCTGCTGACGCATTCAGTTGCAGTTAGTGGCAAGTTGCATACGCAGGGTGGTTTTAGTCTGCGCGCCAAGGAGCCGGGACAATTGGCGGATAGCTTGAATGGCAATTTTAGGTTCGAGGTAAAGCAGGGCGAACTTTATGGTTTTGACTTGGCGCAGGCGGTTAAGTCCCTGGCTCGAACAGGGACGCGTGGCGGACAAACACGCTTTGATACATTCAGCGGCGTTGCGCAGATTAGCGGCAAACATTATCAACTGCGGCAGCTTAAGGTTGCATCGGGTGCTTTGAGTGCCCATGGCGATTTGGCTATCGCCGCAAGCAAACGTCTATCTGGTAGGGTGAATGTGGCGCTGACCAGCGTTTCTAAATTGGTGGAGGTTCCGTTGGATGTCAGCGGAACATTATCTGACCCCGTATTGTTGCCGAATCCTGCCGCTCTGGCTGGTGCAGCGGCTGGTACTGCGATCTTGGGGCCGGGCTTTGGTACCGGCGTGGGATCAAAGGCCGGTCAGGCCTTAGAAAAAATTTTTAAATAAGACGCGAATCGCATTTCCTGCCTGAAGTTTTAAATGTGCCCGTCTTGCTCAAAAGATTGAGGCGTAGCGCATATAAGGGGAAAGCTAAAAAATAGGGTGTACACGTCTTTCCATTGCGCAATGTCAACTATCCCTCGATTAGTGCGTTAAAACAACACGACGTTAAGTTGTCTTTTTTAGTGGGGCGCTCGTTGCCCTCCTTGCTTGTTTTAGATGGATTGTGTTTTCACTTGAATGACACGATGTCGGAAATACGCCGAACTTTTTAACTTCAGGAGATTACGAATATGAAACATCGCAATTTAGTAACTGCATTGTTTGCCTCATTGTTTTTCCTTAGTGCAGGCTCCGCATTCGCGGCAGATACGCCCACAGCGGCACCGAAAGGCGTTACCCTGGTAGATGCCAAAAAAGTTCAAGAGTTACAAGCAGGCGGCGCCACCATTGTTGATACTCGAAAAGCTTCGGAGTTCGGCGAAGGCAGCATCAAGGGCGCGATTTCCGTACCTTACGATCCAGAGAAAAGCGCTAAGGAAGCTGGTTTCGATCCGAAATTGGACAAGTTCGATCTGTCTAAATTGCCGAATAAGGACGCCACAATTGTGGTGTTCTGCAACTCAGGTAGCTGCTGGAAATCCTATAAATCAGCAGTAGTACTCGCTGCCAATGGTTACAAGCATGTGAATTGGTATCGTGAAGGTGCACCAGATTGGAAAGCTCGCAAGCTGCCCATGGAGTAAGCAAGTTAAAGTAGTAAGCATTTAAAAAATCAGGCCGCTGTAAATAGCGGCCTGATTTTTTTGTCTCGCAGATTCGGCGATTTTCCCAGAGCAGGGAAGCGTTTGTTTAGGAGAGCGCGGCTTTTATCCGCGTCAGCGCTTTCTCAAGATTTTGCATCGAAGTCGCAAACGATAATCGGATATAACCTTCCAGCCCGAAAGCGGAGCCAGGCACTACGGCCACTTCGGCCTTTTCCAGTAAATAATTACTGATGGCGATATCGTTGGCTGCAGCTATCGTGCTTTTGTTGTGCAAAACGGTGATGGCGCCACGCACATCGGCAAAGGCGTAGAATGCGCCGCCCGAACTCAGGCATTTCACGCCGGGGATTTTATTTAGCGCATCCACTACGAACACATGACGCTCACGGAAGGCCTTGAGCATGGGCTGGATGCAGCCTTGATCGCCATTCAGCGCCGCTTCTGCGGCGGCTTGCGAGATCGAGGTCGGGTTGGAGGTGCTTTGCGATTGCACATTGGTCATGGCGGTGACGATGGCTTCCGGCCCGGCCGCATAGCCGATGCGCCAGCCGGTCATGGCATAGGCCTTGGATACGCCGTTCAGCACCATGGTGCGGCCATACAGGTCTGGGCAGGCGTAGAGGATATTGCTGAAGGGCACATCGCCCAGCAGGATGTGTTCGTACATATCGTCGGTAGCGATCAAAATGTCCGGATGCTGGCGCAGCACCTCGCCCAGCGCCGCCAATTCAACTTGGGTATACACCGCGCCGCTGGGGTTGCTGGGGCTGTTGATGACCACCATGCGCGTCTTGGGCGTGATCGCCGCGGCCAACTGCGCCGGGGTGATCTTGAAACCTTGCTCGATGCCGGCTTCGACAATGACCGGCTTGCCGTCGGCCAAAATCACGATATCGGGGTAGGACACCCAATACGGCGCGGGGATGATGACTTCGTCGCCGGGGTTGATCACCGCCTGCACCAGGTTGAAAAAGCTCTGTTTGCCCCCACATGAAACAATGATTTGCTTCGGCGTGTAGTCCAGGCCGTTGTCGCGCTTGAACTTGGCGATAATCGCGGCCTTGAGCGCAGGCGTGCCATCCACGGCGGTGTACTTGGTCTGGCCATTATTGATGGCGGCAATGGCCGCATCCTTGATGTGCTGCGGGGTATCGAAATCCGGTTCGCCGGCGCCGAGGCCGATGATGTCCTTGCCCTGGGCCTTGAGGCTGGCCGCGAGCGCGGTCACGGCGAGGGTGGGGGAGGGCTTGATGGCTTGCACGCGTGTCGAGAGTTTCACTTGCGATCCTAAATGAGCTGGCGGGATGATTTTCCCCGCGTGATACAATTTAATGTTCTAAAAAACGGTAATTTTACCTTTGATTGCAACATTCCCCAATAGCCCATACCGACTGCATCAGCCATTCCAGGCGGCGGGGGACCAGCCACAGGCCATCGACAAAATCACCGAGGGTTTCCTGGACGGGCTGAAATACCAGACCCTGCTCGGTGTCACCGGTTCGGGCAAGACCTACACCATGGCCAACGTGATCGCGCGCTTGGGGCGGCCGGCCATCATCATGGCGCCGAACAAGACCCTGGCGGCGCAGTTGTATTCGGAAATGCGCGAGTTCTTTCCGGAAAACGCTATCGAGTATTTCGTCTCGTATTACGACTACTACCAGCCCGAAGCCTACGTGCCGTCGCGCGATACCTTTATCGAAAAAGACTCTTCGATCAACGAGCACATCGAGCAGATGCGCCTGTCCGCCACCAAGGCGTTGCTGGAGCGCAAAGATGCGATCATCGTGGCGACGGTGTCGGCGATCTACGGTATCGGCGATCCGGTGGACTATCACAGCATGATCTTGCACTTGCGCCAGGGCGAGAAAATCGCTCAGCGCGATGCCATCAAGCGCCTCACGGAAATGCAGTACGATCGCAACGATGTTGAATTCAAGCGCGGCGTGTTTCGCGTGCGCGGCGATGTGCTAGATATTTTCCCGGCGGAAAATGCCGAGCATGCGGTGCGGCTGTCGATGTTCGACGACGAGATCGAGCGCATCTCGGTATTCGACCCGCTTACCGGCCACATCCTGCAAGACCTGCCGCGCTTCACCGTTTATCCTTCCAGCCATTACGTCACACCGCGCGCCACCACGCTGCGCGCCATGGAAGCGATCAAGGCCGAGCTGCGCGAGCGCATCGAATTTTTCCAGCAGAACGCCAAGCTGATCGAGGCGCAACGCATTGCCGAGCGCACGCGTTTCGACCTGGAAATGATGAACGAGTTGGGCTTCTGCAAGGGCATCGAAAACTACTCGCGCCACTTGTCCGGACGCGCCGCAGGCGAGCCGCCGCCGACGCTGATCGACTATATGCCGCCTGATTCGCTGATGATCATCGACGAATCGCATGTGAGCATTCCGCAAATCGGCGGCATGTATAAAGGCGACCGCGCGCGCAAAGAAAACCTGGTCGGCTACGGCTTTCGCCTACTCTCGGCCTTGGACAATCGGCCGCTGCGCTTCGACGAATTCGAAAACCTGATGCCGCAAACGCTGTTTGTGTCGGCCACGCCCGCCGACTACGAGGCCACCCACGCCGGGCAAGTGGTGGAGCAAGTGGTGCGCCCGACCGGGCTGATCGACCCGACCATCGAAGTGCGCCCGGCCACGACCCAGGTCGATGACTTGTTGTCCGAGATCAATTTGCGCGTGGCCAAAGGCGAGCGCGTGCTGGTGACCACGCTCACCAAGCGCATGTCGGAAGACCTCACCGATTACCTGGCCGAACACCACATCAAAGTGCGCTACCTGCACTCCGATATCGATACCGTGGAACGCGTGGAAATCATTCGCGACCTGCGCCTGGGCGCATTCGACGTGCTGGTGGGCATCAACCTGCTGCGCGAAGGTTTGGACATTCCCGAGGTCAGCCTGGTGGCGATCCTGGATGCCGACAAGGAAGGCTTCTTGCGCTCCGAGCGCTCGCTGATTCAGACCATTGGTCGTGCCGCGCGCCACATCAATGGCAGCGCTATTTTGTACGCCGACAAGATCACCAATTCCATGCAACGCGCTATCGGTGAAACCGATCGGCGCCGCACCAAGCAAATCGCACACAATCTCAAACATGGCATCACCCCCGTCGGCGTAACGAAGCGCATCAAGGACATCATCGACGGCGCTTATGATTACGAAGCAGCGCACGAGTTGCGCAAAATCGCGCAGCAAGAAGCGGTCTATAGCCGAATGAGCGAGAAAGAATTGACGCGCGAAGTGAAACGCATCGAAAAGGAAATGCTACAAGCTGCGAAAAATTTGGAATTCGAATCTGCTGCGCATTTGCGTGACCAGTTGAAAACACTCAAGCAACAGTTATTTGGTGTGATAGAACATGATTAAAATTTTATTCGTCTGCATGGGCAACATCTGCCGCTCGCCAACGGCCGAAGGTGTATTTCGCGATCAAGTCGAGCAAGCGGGTCTGCACAAGCACATCCACATCGACTCCGCTGGCACGCATGACTATCACATCGGCTCCCCGCCGGATGGACGCGCGCAAACGGCAGCGGCGAAGCGCGGTTACAACCTAGCGCGACTACGCGGACGCCAAGTCGATCTGCATGACTTCAGCGAGTTTGATTTCATCCTGGCAATGGATATGGATAATTTAACGCGCCTACAAGCACATTGCCCGGATCAGTATGCGCATAAACTGGGCCTGTTCATGGCTTACAGCAAGAATTTTTTGGAACGCGAAGTGCCTGATCCTTACTATGGCGGTGGCGCAGGTTTCGAACGCGTCTTGGATATGGTGGAAGACGCAGGACTGGGTTTTATCGAGCACCTGCGTCATAGTGGAAAGTTATAAGCACTTGGTAGTGCTTAACATGTCGTATTTCTTTAGTACGGAAGAGTAAACCGATGAATGAAGTGAACACAAATACCGGCTCAACTGACAGCCCTGGCTTGATAGCCACGACGCGCGGTGGCGACTACACCGGCATCTTGCCGAGCCAGAAAATTCAGGAGATGCTGAATAGTGGTGATATCAAGACGGTACTCGCAACGATTGATGATGATCAAATCCAGCCCGCCAGTATCGATTTGCGCCTTGGGCATTTTGCTTATCCCGTAGATACGAGCTTCCTGCCCGGCAAGGGTGTAAGGGTCCTCGATAAAATGCAGCAATTAGATGATTGTTTTGCTGATTTCAAGATTGATCTTCGTCAGGGCGCTGTCCTTGAAAAGGGACGTGTTTATGTCGTCCCCCTGATGGAAGCGATTAATTTGAGAAGCGATGTAGCTGCCTTTGCCAATCCGAAAAGTTCAACAGGTAGGCTGGATATCCTGACGCGTTTAATTGCCGATGAAGCCACGAGTTTTGATCAAGTTCCAGAAGGCTATAAGGGCGAATTGTTTATTGAGATTGCACCCCGCAGTTTCAGCGTCGTGGTGAAGACCGGCACCCGCTTGAACCAGCTACGATTTCGCCGCACACGAGGCGTGGGAGCGAAAGCCATCCCGTCTGTAGACTGGAAACAGCTTCTTGATGAAGGTCAGATTGTTGACTCCAGTGACCACGAAACTAACGCCCGATCTATCAAAACAGGATTGTTGCCTTTTTCGGTGGATTTGCAGGGAACCGGTAAGGCCGGCAGCATCATCGGATATCGTTCGAAAAAGCATGCCAAGCGTATTGACCTGGAAAGACGGGATTATGACCCGATGGACTTCTGGGAGCCGATTTACTTTCACAAAACGGCTTCATTGATATTAGACCCGGATGAGTTCTACATACTGATGACGAAAGAAGCGATCGCGGTGCCGCCGGAGTATGCGGCCGAGATGCTGCCGTACGACACCCGCGCCGGCGAATTTCGCGTTCACTATGCTGGTTTTTTTGATCCTGGGTTCGGTTGGGACGCCAAGATAAATAAAGCAGGAAGTAGCCGGGGAGTCCTGGAAGTACGTTCGCACGAGGTACCCTTCTTACTCGAGCATGGACAGACGGTTGGCTGGCTACGCTATGAGCGTATGGCTGCTCGGCCCGATCTTTTATATGGGCAAGACATCCATTCGAACTATCAAGGGCAGAGCCTTAAATTAGCCAAGCAGTTTAAGCCGCTGTGATTTTGTATTAAGGATTTCTGAACGTACGAAGAGAATTTTGCTTCAGTGTGGTTTTATCATTGCCATCATAAAATAGGCTTCTCCCAAAACGACAATGCCGCGCAATTGCGCGGCATTGTCGTTATTGACTTGCTTGCGTAACGACTAGTCGTTACGTGTTTCCACTTGTTGTAACGGTTCACTCTGTGCGGCCGTTTGCGTTTGTGCCCAAGCGGGTTTTGGACGTGGCCCACGCGGGGCTGGTGCTGATGCTTCCACGACTGGGCTGGCCGCAACTTTAGCGCTACTGGTCTCAATCATGACTAAGCCGGAAGCCTCTAGGTTAACCGGTTCCAGTTTTGGCGCGGGCTTGGGAGCCTCTACTATGGGTGCCGTTGTTGGTGCGACAACTATTGGAGCGGCAGCTTCTACCTGCACAACTGCCACGGGTACAGGTGCGGCAGGCACTGGAGCAGGCGCAGCTTCTTGTGCACTGAACGGCAATTCCGCTTGTGCAGTTTGCTGCACCACGACGGGTGCTGGTGCTTCGATGTGCCGTGCTTGCATGGTGTCGGCTTCGCTGCTATCCGTTGGCATGGCTTCCATAGCCGGTTGCTGCTCTGTGCGTTCCGGACGCGGCGGGCGTTCGCCACGGCCACGATTGCGCTGGCGGTCACCACGCTCAGGACGCGGCGTCGCCGTTGCTTCCCCAGTTTGTGCAACTGCTTCGGCGGCTACTTGACCTTCACGTGCGGGCTGGGCTTCGCGTTCGGGGCGATCGCCACGGTCACGTCCACCACGACCGCGCCGGCCGCGTTTGCTGCGTTCTTGGCCTTCAGTCAAGGCTGCGGCTTCGGCGGGTTTTTCTGCGGGGGCGGCTTTGGCTTGTTCATTGCGCGGTGGGCGTGGAGTGCCTGCACCTTCGGGGCGCGGGCCACGATCGCGTCCTTGGCGTGGGCCGCGGTCACGACCGTGGCGTGGGCCACGATCACGCTCGCTACGTTGCCCTGGGCTGCGCTTGGGCGCTGGTGCGGCTTCTTCTTTTTTCTCGGCAAATACGCTTTGTAGCCAGCCGCCGATTTTTCCGAGCAGGCCAGTAGATTCTGCTGCGGCCACGGTGGCGGTTTGTTGCGGCGCCGGTTGGTTCGGCGTGATGTCGCGCACTACGGCGATTTGGCGTGGCTTGGCCGGTTCGGCGCTGGCCGCGGCTTCTTCGGCTTTTTCCGGCGCTGCTGCGAGTTCGTAGCTGGGCTTGTCGATTTCCGCCACTTCGTCCGATTTGAGACGGGTCACCGTGTAGTGCGGCGTTTCCAAGCTGGTATTGGGGATGAGGATGATGCCGACCTTGAAGCGGGCTTCGATCTTCCAGATGTCGGCGCGCTTTTCGTTCAGCAGGAAGGTGGCGACATCGACCGGGACTTGGGCGTGAATCGCTGCGGTGCTTTCCTTCATGGCTTCTTCTTGGATGATGCGCATGATGTGCAGGGCGGTGGATTCGGTACCGCGAATATGGCCGGTGCCGTTGCAACGCGGGCAGACCGCATGGCTGGTTTCGCCCAGGCTGGGTTGCAGGCGCTGGCGCGACAGTTCGAGCAGACCGAAGCGCGAGATCTTGCCCATCTGTACACGGGCGCGATCCAGGTGCAGGGCGTCGCTCAGAATCTTTTCCACTTCACGTTGGTTGCGGTTGCTTTCCATGTCGATGAAGTCGATCACGACCAGGCCGCCCAAGTCGCGCAAGCGCAGTTGGCGCGCGATTTCTTCGGCGGCTTCCGAATTGGTGCGGAAGGCGGTTTCTTCGATGTCCGCGCCGCGCGTGGAGCGCGCCGAGTTGACGTCGACCGAGACCAGGGCCTCGGTATGGTCGATCACGATCGCGCCGCCGGAGGGCAGGCTGACTTCGCGTGAATAGGCGGATTCGATCTGGTGTTCGATCTGGAAGCGCGAGAACAGCGGCACGTCGTCGTGATACAGCTTGATCTTGTTGACGTTGTTGGGCATCACTTGGCCCATGAAGGCCACCGCTTGATCGTAGATCTCTTCGGTGTCGATCAGGATTTCGCCGATGTCGGGCTGGAAGTAGTCGCGAATGGCGCGGATGACCAGGCTGCCTTCTTGGAAAATCAGGTAGTCGTCCTTCTTCATCTCCGGCACGGCGCCTTCGATGGCGCGCCACAATTGCAGCAGGTAGCTCAAGTCCCACTGCAATTCCTCGAAATTGCGGCCGATGCCGGCGGTGCGGGCGATGATGCTCATGCCTTGCGGGACATCGAGCTGGGACATGATGTCGCGCAGTTCGTCGCGCTCTTCGCCTTCGACGCGGCGCGATACGCCGCCGCCGCGCGGGTTGTTCGGCATCAGGACCAGATAACGACCGGCCAGGCTGATGAAGGTGGTGAGGGCCGCGCCCTTGTTGCCGCGCTCGTCTTTTTCGACTTGGACGATGACTTGCTGGCCTTCGCGCATCGCTTCTTGGATGGTGGAGCGGCCAACGTCAGCACCTTGCTTGAAGTAGGCGCGGGCAATTTCCTTAAAGGGAAGGAAGCCGTGGCGATCAGCGCCGTAATCGACAAAGGCGGCTTCGAGGCTGGGCTCGATGCGGGTGATGATGCCCTTGTAAATATTGCTCTTGCGCTGCTCTTTGGTGGAGGATTCGATATCCAGGTCGACCAGCTTTTGGCCATCGACAATGGCTACGCGCAGCTCTTCGGCTTGCGTAGCGTTAAACAACATGCGTTTCATTTTTGGGTCTCCCGCGCTCTATAACACGGGTCGACAAACAGCGCCGTTAATGCGGCGCCTCATGGCGTGGTCAGGTAAAAATCAGACCGGGTATTGGGTTGTTAGCCATCCTAAATTAATAGTGTTTGTCAGCGGTTGAAGCATGCGGGAGAAGTTGTGAAATCAGCGGGCTGCGGTGGGTATTATTCAAATCCAGATGCAAGCGGGCCGGGGTTTTCATCTCGTGTGCTTCGCTCCGGCGCCTGAGCGTCGAAGCTTTATCCATGTACTGTGAGCGCGTAATTCAAGTACTATCGCTGCTTTTGTTTTGATGGTGAGCGAGTTAACCATTTTGTTCGGCTTGGTCTATGTAATGCGGGGCTTAGATGACTGTGTTATGCCTGCCGTGCAAGCTGCGTCAGAAAGCCGAACTACTATGCGAATAACCGTACCACATGTCCCTCATGTCATGGAACCGAAGCCGTCCGGTCATGGTCTCGAATGCGCCTTCGACGCAATTCGCAGCCTAGACTGGACGAGTCAGTATAAGCAAAATGAATGATTTAGGCAAAGAATCCGTCACTTGGGTTGAAATTGACGAATCCTCGGTCGGGCAACGTATTGACAATTTTTTAGTGCGCCATTTGAAGGGCGTACCCAAAAGCCACCTGTACCGTATCCTGCGCAGTGGCGAGGTACGGGTCAACAGTGGTCGAATTGATGCGACTTACCGCCTAGCGCTCGGCGATAAGCTGCGCATCCCACCCATCCGTGTACCAGAAAAAAAAGAGAATCCGCCGCCACCTCAAGGACTTGTCGCACGCCTGGCAGGGGTAACACTATATGAGGATGACGCTTTATTAGTGATCAATAAACCGGCAGGTTTCGCGGTGCATGGCGGTAGCGGCATTTCACGCGGGGTGATTGAGCAATTGCGCTGGGAGCGGTCGGAGCTGAAATTCCTGGAACTGGTGCACCGCCTGGATAAAGAGACCTCTGGTGTACTGATTTTGGCCAAAAAACGCTCAGCTCTGACCAAAATGCACGCCTTGATGCGCGATGGCGGGGTGGAAAAGCGTTATTTGACCCTGGTCAAGGGCGTGTGGCACGACCAAAAGCGCATCGTCAAACTTAAATTGCACAAATACCTGACCGAAGATGGGGAGCGCCGGGTCTCGGTGGTCGAAGATGGCCAAGCCTCCCACACCATTTTTTACTTGCGCCAGTCCTTTGAGGAGTACACCTTATTAGAGGCCGAACTGAAAACCGGACGCACACACCAGATTCGTGTGCACCTGTCGCATCTAGGATTCCCGATTGTCGGCGACGATAAATACGGCGATTTTCCGCTCAATAAACAATTGGCCAAGCAGGGCTTGAAACGCATGTTCTTACATGCATTTTCCTTGGACTTTGCGCATCCGTTGACCGGTGAGGCGCTGCATTTGGAGGCGCCGTTAGCGCCTGAACTGGCGCAATTCACATCTAAATTAATTTCTTAACACTATGCATCAACACTTTGATTTAATTGTTTTTGATTGGGATGGAACGCTCATGGATTCGGCCGGCGCCATTGTCGCCTCGATCCAGGGTGCATGCCAGGATTTGGGCTTGGTGGTACCGAGCGACAAGGATTCACGGCACATCATCGGCCTTGGTTTGACCGAGGCCATCGCGCATCTGCTGCCGACCTTGCCGGAAGCGGATTACCCCAAGCTGGTGGATCGTTACCGTCACCATTTCTTGAGCCAGGACGCGGATATTCCCTTGTTCGATGGTGCTGAGCGCATCGTGCGCGATCTGTATGAGGCGGGTTTTCTCTTGGGCGTGGCCACCGGCAAAAGTCGACGTGGCCTGGATCGGGTGCTGGAGCAGACCGGCCTGGGCATTTATTTCCACAGCACGCGCTGCGCTGACGAATGCTTTTCCAAGCCACATCCAGAAATGCTGGAGCAGATCATGGACGAACTGGGCACGACGCGCCAACGCACGCTGATGATCGGCGACACCAGTCATGATTTGCAGATGGCGCAGAATGCCGGCGTGGCGGCTTTGGCGGTGAGTTATGGCGCGCACCCTCGCGCCGAATTGGTGGCGCATGCGCCGTTGGCTTGCTTGGATCAAATCGGAGAGTTGGAACAATGGCTATTGGCGAACGCCTGATCTGTGCTGCCAGCGCTTTGGAGGAAGGTGGTTTGGGCGTACGCTTCGATATGGAGTGGGCTGGCGAAAAAACGCCGGCTTTTGTGGTGCGCTACGATGGCGCGCCAGTGGCTTATCTCAATCGCTGTGGCCATGTGCCGGTGGAGATGGATTTCAATGCCGGCGAGTTTTTCGATCTTTCGGGGCTGTATTTTGTATGCGCCACGCATGGGGCATTATATGATCCGGAATCGGGCGCTTGTCGTGGTGGCCCTTGTAATGGTCGCGGATTACAGAAGCTAAAAGTGCTGGAACGTGACGGACAGATTTTTTTAATCGAAGGGAATTCTAAGCATGAGTGAGCAAGTTGAGAATTGGGAACGTCAGACGCTGGAAAAAGTCGCATTGGCCGCCGTCACTGAACAGCGCCGCGCCCGCAAGTGGAGCATTTTTTTCAAGCTCGCCGGTTTGGCTTATTTATTCTTGGTGCTGTTCGTGGTGATGGGGCTGTTGGATCATGGAGAATTACCCACTTCTAAAGCGCATACAGCCTTGGTTAGCTTGGAGGGGGTGATCGCCCCCGGCAGCCAAGCCAGCGCGGAACGCATCATCGAAGGTCTGCAAACCGCATTCAAGGCCAAGCATGTCAAAGGCGTGATCCTGCGCATCAATAGCCCCGGCGGTAGCCCGGTGCAAGCAGGGCAGATTAACGATGAGATCAAGCGCCTCAAAGCGAAGAACCCCAAGATTCCGCTATATGTCGTGGTAGACGACATTTGCGCCTCGGGCGGTTATTACGTCGCCGTCGCGGCGGATAAAATCTATGTCGACAAAGCCTCGCTGGTCGGCTCCATTGGCGTGTTGATGGACGGCTTCGGCTTTACCGGCACCATGGAAAAACTCGGCGTCGAACGACGCTTGATGACGGCCGGTGAAAATAAAGGTTTTCTCGATCCCTTCTCGCCTGTTGATCCCAAGCAAAAAGAATTTGTACTAAGCATGCTGGCTGAAATCCACCAACAATTCATCACCACTGTCAAAAGTGGACGCGGCCCACGCCTAAAAGAAACGGAAGGTATGTTCAGTGGCCTGATCTGGACCGGCACGCGTAGCATCGAGCTGGGGCTGGCCGATGCTTACGGCAGCACCGAGTCAGTGGCGCGTGACGTCATCAAGGCCGAAGATATTGTTGACTACACTCCACGCCAAAGTTTCGCAGATCGTTTCGCCAAGCGGTTTGGTGCCGCGAGTGCCGAGGCATTTGTGTCTTCGATGACCTCAAGCAAGCTGCATTAAGCTCTATGGATTACCAGCCGATTTCGTGCATGCAGCATGAGCGGCTGGAGCTCGCTGTGTTGCGGCGTACCCCGCTGAAATTGCAGATTGTGAATGGAACTGTTTTGGATGGTCTGGTTTTGGATGTTTATACCCAGGGTGGTGCGGAGTGGTTAAAATTTCGCGATTCCATGGGTGTGGAGCAAGTGATCCGGCTGGATCAAATCCAAAACTTTAGCGAGGCTTAGCTTTTTTCGGCGATCCTGCTGCATGCAGTAAAAATACCGTCGGTCGTTTGTCGATTTCGGGTAGTTGTTTTTTCCATTCGAGCACGCTTTTGGTCAAGATCATTTCCGTTGCCAGGCTCACATCGGTTGCGACACACAAGGCGGTATCATTGCCGCAAATTTCCATGATGGCTTCCAACATCTGCCGATTGCGGTAGGGCGTTTCGATAAAAATCTGCGTTTCGTCATGGTTGCGTGCGTCTTGCTCTAAGGTTTGTAGGCGACATTTTCGTTCGGTTTTATCGACCGGTAAATAACCGTGAAAGGCGAAGTGCTGCCCGGACAATCCGCTCGCCATTAGCGCCAACAAAATCGATGATGGGCCGACCAGGGGCACAACGCGTATGCCTTGTTGGTGTGCTAGTCGTACCAGATTTGAACCGGGATCGGCCACGGCCGGGCAGCCAGCTTCTGAGATCAGGCCGACATCCTTGCCAGCGCGCAGTGGTTCGAGCAAAGCAGATAGTTCGGATTCCGGTGTGTGCTCGTCCAGTACCAACAAGTTAAGTTGTTGTAGCGGGGTTTGCGTTGCGACTTGTTTGAGGAAGGCGCGCGCGGTTTTCGGATGCTCGACGATGAAGGTGTCGAGCTGGGCGGCGATGTGACGCACGTTTTGCGGCAGAATACTATCTAAGGCGCTATCGCCGAGCGGTACGGGTATAAGGTATAGCGTGCCTGTGGGCATGAGATCGCCTTGGGTTTGTTAGGGTACGGCGACGCCTTCTTGCAGCAACATATCCACTAGGGCAATCAAGGGTAGTCCAACTAGCGCATTCGGATCTTCGCCATCGAAGCGCGCAATCAATGCAATCCCCAAGCCTTCGGATTTGGCGCTACCGGCGCAGTTGTAGGGTTGCTCGGCGGTCAAATAACGTTCGATTACGGCATCGCTCAAGGTGCGGAACTGGATGGAGATCGGTACCACGCGCGTTTGCATGTTGTGGCTAAGACTGTTGTACAGGCAGAGTGCAGTATGGAACACCATGCTGCGACCACTGGCGGTTTGCAATTGTTTCTTGGCGTTGTCAAAAGTGTGGGGCTTGCCGATTTGTTGGTTGTCCAATAGTGCAACTTGATCCGAGCCGATAATTAGCGCATCTGGAAATTTATCTGCAACTGTGCGCGCTTTCAATTGCGCTAGGCGCAGCGCGGTGTCTTGCGGCGCTTCATTCGTTAAGGGCGTTTCATCGACATCCGGTGACATTACCTCGAACGGCAAACGCAAGCGCGCGAGCAGTTCGCGGCGATAGGGCGAGGACGAGGCGAGTACCAGAGTAGTCATGCTCAAGCCCGACAAGCTTTATTCTGCCTGAATCTCTAACAAGGCTTCGTCTGGTGTAACTGTGTCACCCTTACTAACGAAGACGCCGATCACCGTGCCCGTCACTGAGGCTTGAATTTCGTTTTCCATTTTCATGGCCTCGATCACTAGTACCGGGTCGCCAGCCTTGACCTTTTTGCCGACCTCAACCAGCACGTCGACGATGGCACCGGGCATGGCGGTGGTGACATGGCCTTGGTGCGACGGACGTGGGCGTTTGCCGGCCTCCGGTGCGTTACTTTTGGTTTTTGCACGGGCGCCGTTACTGCTGCCACCGACGGCGATCTCGCTCAAAGTTTCGACAAATACTTCTTCGTTTACGCCATCCACTGACACATAGAATGGGCGCTGGTCTTCACCTGCTTGGCCACTACCGGTGAGCTTGATGTGGTAGGTCTCACCGTGCAGCGTGATCTTGAATTCATTCGGTGCGAAGCGTTGGCCGTCGACTTGTGCGGCTTCTTTGGGCAACAGCGGTTCGGTCTTCAGCGTGCCGGCGGCACGTTCTTGGAAGAAGGTGCGCGCCAAATCCGGGAACATGGCGTAGGTGAGGGTGTCTTCCTCGGTTTTGGCTAAGCCTTCGATTTCGCTGCGCAGCTTGTCGAGTTCCGGTTCCAATAAATCGGCCGGGCGGCAAGTGATGACGGTGAGGCTACCGATCGCTAGGCTTTGCACTTCTTGATTGATTTTGCCAGGTGCTTGCCCGTACAAGCCTTGCAGATAGTGTTTCACCTCGGTGGTGACGCTCTTGTAGCGTGCACCGGTTAGCACGTTGAGCACGGACTGCGTGCCAACGATTTGCGAGGTAGGCGTTACCAGTGGTGGGAAACCCAAGTCTTCGCGCACGCGCGGAATCTCGGCTAACACTTCATCCATGCGATTCAGCGCGCCTTGTTCTTTCAACTGGTTGGACAAGTTGGAAATCATGCCACCAGGTACTTGATTAACCAATACGCGGGTATCGACACCAGTAAATTCGCTCTCGAATTGCCAGTATTTTTTACGTACTTCGCGGAAGTAGGCGGTGATTTCTTGTAAAGCAGCTAGGTTCAAGCCGGTGTCGTATGGAGTGCCTTGCAGGGCGGCGACGATGCTCTCGGTCGAGGTATGGCTGGCGCCCTCACCGAGTGCAGAGTTGCAAGTGTCGAGCATAGTCGCGCCAGCTTCTACGCCCTTGAGGAAACTCATGGCGGACAGACCAGACGTGGCGTGGCTGTGAATATGGATCGGCATCTTCACCGCAGCTTTAATGGCTTTCACCAGCTCAGCAGTGGTGTAGGGCGTGAGCAAGCCGGCCATATCCTTGATGCAGACGGTGTCACAACCCATGCCTTCGAGTTCTTTGGACAAGGCTACGAAATGCGGAATATTGTGCACCGGACTCGTGGTGTAGCTGATGGTGCCTTCGGCATGCTTGCCGGCTTTTTTCACGGCCTCGATGGTGACACGCAGATTACGCAAGTCGTTCATTGCATCGAAGACGCGGAACACGTCTACGCCCTTATCAGCAGACTTTTGCACGAAGGCACGCGCCACATCGTCGGGGTAGTGACGATAGCCGAGCAAATTTTGGCCGCGTAGCAGCATTTGGATACGTGAATTGGGAAGGTTTTTGCGCAGCGTTTGCAAGCGCTCCCAAGGGTCTTCACGCAAAAAGCGCACGCAGGCGTCGAAAGTTGCGCCGCCCCAGGCTTCCAGCGACCAGAAGCCGGCGTTGTCGAGTTTCGGCAGAATCGGCAGCATGTCTTCGGTGCGCATGCGCGTGGCGAGCAAGGATTGGTGACCGTCGCGCAGGACTAATTCGGTAATATGGATCTTTGTCATTTTCAAGAAACTCGCTTAAAGACCTTCATGAGCCGCAATCGCGCTAGCGATGGCAACCGCCAACAATTCCTTGGGCCGGGGTGTTTGATATTGCGTCAGTTCGGGATGGGTTTCCACGAAGCTGGTGTCGAACTTGCCGGCACGAAATTCTTCATTTTGTAAAATTTGTTGATAATAAGGGATGGTGGTTTTGACGCCGTACACCACCATGTCGTTCAAGGCGCGCCGACCGCGGGCGATGACGCCGTCCCAGGTCAGATTCCATACGGTGAGCTTGGCGCACATCGAATCGTAATAGGGTGGGATGACGTAGCCGGTATACATTGCCGCATCGGTGCGCACGCCCGGGCCGCCTGGTGCGTAATAGCGCGTCACGCGGCCAAAGCTCGGTAAGAAGTCGTTTTGCGGGTCTTCGGCATTGATGCGGAATTCCATGGCGAAGCCGCGATAGCTGATATCGGTCTGCTTGTATTGCAAGGGGAGGCCGCTGGCGATGCGGATTTGCTCTTGCACGATATCCACGCCGGTGATGCTTTCCGTCACGGTGTGCTCCACCTGCAAGCGCGTGTTCATTTCCATGAAATAGAATTGGTTGTCGGAATCGAGCAAGAACTCGATAGTGCCGGCATTGACGTATTTCACCGCGCGACCGGCTTGGGCCGCGAGCTTACCGATGTATTGGCGCTGCAATTCGGTGAGCTGGGGCGAGGGCGCGATCTCGATCAGCTTTTGGTTGCGGCGCTGGATCGAACAATCACGTTCATATAAGTGGATTACGTTACCGAAATTGTCACCCAGTACCTGCACCTCGATATGGCGCGGATTAACTACGGCTTTTTCCAGGAAAATTTCAGGTTTTCCGAAGGCCTTGCTGGCTTCTGATACCACGCGATCGAAATTTTTAAGCAGTTCTTCTTCGCTATTACAGCGCCGGATGCCGCGTCCGCCGCCGCCGTTGGTGGCTTTGAGCATGACCGGGTAGCCGATTTTCTTAGCTAGTTCGACTGCTTCCTGCACCGACCCTAGATTGCCCTCTGAGCCGGGAATGACCGGGATGCCGGCCTTGATCATGGCTTGGCGTGCGGCGATTTTGTCGCCCATTTGGCGAATAACAGCGCCGTCCGGGCCGATGAATTTAATGCCGCGACGGGCGCAAATTTCTGCCAATTGCGGGTTTTCTGAGAGGAAGCCATAGCCGGGATGTAACGCATCACAACCAGATGCGACGGCCAAATTGACGATATTATGTGCGTTCAGGTAGCCCAACACTGGATCTGAGCCCAGGTTATAGGCTTCGTCGGCTTTTTTGACGTGCAGCGCGTGGCGGTCGGCGTCGGTATAGATCGCCACCGACTTGATCCCCATCTCGGAGCAGGCGCGCACGATGCGTACCGCGATTTCCCCCCGATTGGCCACTAGGATTTTCTTGAACACGCGTAAACTCTCGTTTTGACAGCTAAAGCTCAAAATTGTATCATGGGCGGCTTATGTATGAACAGGTTGTGCCAGACCCGCTCGAGTTTGCGCGAGGGCGGAAATGCCTAGAAGGCGATATCGTGCTCACTAGGCTGGAGCGCTTGCAAGACCTGCTGGCGTCAAACGACGGCGCGGTGCATTTTAAGCTCACGGGTTTTGTGAACGAAGGTGCCGCACCGGGCTTGCGCTGCGAAGTGCAAGGCGCGCTGAAAATGTTGTGTCAGCGCTGCTTGGAGCCGATGGATTATCGCTTGCAGATCGATTCGACGCTGATGTTGGCGAAAGAAGCGCAAGCCTTGGAAAGCGACGATCCGGAAGCCCCGGATTGTATTCCGATCCAGCGCGATATGCCCGTGGCGGCGTTGGTGGAAGAAGAAATACTGCTGGCGTTGCCGATGGCGCCGCATCATGCTGAAGATGTCTGTCGTGGACGTCCGGCGGCCGATACCGGCAAGCTTCACCCGTTCGCAGCATTGGCACGGTTGAAGACTAATAAAGAGTGATCGTTTTAAGGAGTTAGTATTATGGCTGTACAACAGAACAAAAAATCCCCGTCCAAGCGCGGTATGCACCGCTCGCACGACTTCCTGACCAATCCGCCGTTGGCTGTGGAACCGACTACTGGTGAGGCGCATCTGCGTCACCACATCAGCCCCAGCGGTTACTATCGCGGCAAGAAAATCTTGAAGTCCAAGGGCGAATAAGCGCTTCCCGCAAGCGCGGATAGCGCTGCGTTTCAATGCATATCTCAGTAGCAATCGACGCCATGGGGGGCGATCACGGCCCCCACGTGACGGTTCCTGCCGCGCTCGCTGTGCTCGACCATGATCCGGAACTAAATATCATTCTGGTCGGGCTGCGCGACGCCCTGGAAGCCGAGCTCGCCGCGCATAAGCGCGTGGTCGGCCCACGTTTACGCATTCATCACGCCAGTCAAGTGGTGACCATGGATGATTCCTTGATCGTCGCCATGCGCCATAAAAAAGATTCCTCGATGCGGGTCGCCATCGACTTGGTGAAAACTGGTGAGGCGCAGGCGGCAGTCAGCGCCGGCAATACCGGCGCCTTGATGGCACTGTCTAAATTTGTGTTAAAAACCCTACCAGGAATTGATCGCCCGGCTATTTGCACTGTACTCCCGACGATGAAGGGGAGGGCTTATGTGCTGGATATGGGCGCCAACGTCGATTGCAGTGCTGCGGATTTGCTGCAATTTGGCATCATGGGTGCGATGTTGGCCTCGGCCGTCGAGGACAAACCACGCCCCAGCGTCGGCCTGCTCAACATCGGTGCGGAGGCGATCAAGGGAAATGATATTGTGAAAGAGGCGGGTGAATTACTGCGTCAGAGCCACTTGAATTTTTACGGCAACGTCGAAGGCGACGACATTTATAAAGGCACCACCGATGTGGTGGTGTGCGATGGTTTCGTTGGCAATGTCGCATTGAAAACCTCTGAGGGGATCGCGCAAATGATGGGGGCTTTCCTGAAACAGGAGTTCAAGCGTAGTTTGTTGTCCAAGTTAGCGGCAGTGCTGGCATGGCCGGTACTGATGCGCTTCAAAAAACGCCTCGACCATCGGCGCTACAATGGTGCCAGTCTGCTTGGTTTGCACGGTATTGTAATTAAGAGCCATGGTAGTGCCGATGCCTTCGCCTTTCAATTTGCGTTGAACCGTGCCATCGAAGAATGTCGTCGTGGCGTTTTGCGCCGCATTGCCGAACAGATCGCGCTCGAACATCCTCCTGTTACCGTTACAGCATGACCTACGCACGCATCATCGGCACCGGTAGTTATCTGCCGGAATACGTCCTGACCAACGCCGAGCTGGCGCAGCGTGTCGATACTTCGGACGAGTGGATCGTCACGCGAACCGGCATCCGTGAGCGCCATATCGCCGCTGCGAACGAGACCACCAGTGACCTCGCAACAGCGGCGGCACGTGCGGCGATTGAAGCGGCAGGCATTACGCCAAACCAACTCGATTTGATTGTGGTGGCCACCACCACCCCTGACTTTATTTTCCCCAGCACTGCCTGCCTGGTGCAGCAAAAATTAGGTGTTACCAATGGCTGCCCGGCCTTCGACTTGCAAGCAGTATGCAGCGGCTTCGTGTATGCCTTGACCACAGCAGACCAATTTATCCGCTCCGGTGCTTGTAAGCATGTATTGGTGATTGGCGCGGAGACTTTGTCGCGCATTACTGATTGGAGTGATCGCAGCAACTGTATTTTGTGGGGCGACGGTGCGGGTGCGGTGGTGTTGCAGACCAGTAGCGAGCAAGGCATTATTTCCACCCACATTCACGCCGATGGCCGGCATGAAAAATTGCTCAAAGTGCCGGTCGGCCCTTCAGCCGGTTATACAGATAAGACTTGTATTCAGATGGAAGGTAATGCCGTCTTTAAAGTGGCGGTGAATACCCTGGACGCCATCGTCGATGAAACTTTGCACGAAAACGGCATGAAAAAAACTGATATCGATTGGCTGGTGCCGCATCAGGCCAATATCCGCATCATCCAGGCGACGGCGAAAAAGCTGGGCATGAGCATGGATCAAGTGGTGGTGACGGTCGGCGAGCATGGCAATACCTCTGCCGCTTCGGTGCCGTTGGCGCTTGATACGGCGGTACGCGATGGCCGTATTAAGCGTGGCGAGACCATTTTGATGGAAGCCTTTGGCGGTGGTTTCACCTGGGGTTCAGTGTTGGTGAAGTATTAAGTTCACTAAATACAGAGGTTGTTAAACATGAAATTCGCATTTGTTTTTCCCGGGCAGGGTTCGCAATCGGTTGGCATGATGGCTGGCTTGGATGGCATTTCTGTGGTGCGCGATACTTTTGCCGAAGCTTCCGATACGCTCAAGCTGGATCTGTGGCAGATGGTCACGCAAGGTCCGGTTGAGGTGCTCAACCAGACGGTAAATACCCAGCCTCTGATGCTGACCGCCGGTATTGCCACACACCGTGCTTGGCATGCTCTGGGTGGTGCTGCGCCGGCAATAATGGCCGGCCATAGCTTGGGTGAATATACCGCGCTGGTTGCAGCCGGTGCGCTGCATTTCACTGATGCGCTGCCCTTGGTGCGATTCCGCGCTCAAGTCATGCAAGAAGCGGTGGCGGATGGTGTGGGTGCGATGGCAGCAATTTTAGGGCTGGATGACGAAGCAGTGCGCACGGTTTGCGTCGAAGCGGCGCAAGGTGAAGTGCTGGAGGCGGTTAATTTCAATTCGCCGGGTCAGGTGGTGATTGCCGGCCATAAAGGTGCCGTTGAACGCGGCATGGAAGCGGCTAAGGCCAAGGGTGCCAAGCGGGCGCTACCCTTGCCGGTGTCAGTGCCTTCGCACTGCGCCTTGATGCTGCCAGCTGCTGCACGCTTGGCTGAATACTTAAAGACCGTCGCCGTGAGCAAGCCGATTGTCCCGGTGTTGCAAAATGCCGATGTAATGAGTTTTGATGATCCTGATACGATCAAAGCTGCCTTGGTGAGGCAACTGCATTCCCCGGTGCGTTGGGTAGAGACAATCCAAAGTATGGCGCAGCAGGGCATTCAAGTCGCTGCTGAATGTGGCCCGGGTAAAGTGTTAGTGGGCTTGAATAAGCGTATTGTGAGCGATATGAAACAAATCGCGTTGATCGATAAGGCGACGATTGAGTCTGCATTATTAGAATTAAAATCATCCGTTAATTAACGGTTTATTTTGTTGGAGGAGCACCATGTTGGAAGCTCAAGTTGCATTGGTTACCGGTGCTAGCCGCGGCATAGGCCAGGCTTGCGCAATCGAGCTGGGACAAATGGGCGCTATCGTTATCGGCACCGCCACCAGCGATAGCGGCGCACAAGCTATCAGTCAATATTTGGCAGACAATCAAATCAAAGGCCTTGGGCTCAAGCTCAATGTCAACGACGGCGCGAGTATAGAGCCGGTGATGGAAAGCATCCGCAGCCAATTCGGTGAGGTCGCCATTTTGGTCAACAATGCTGGCATCACGCGCGACAACCTGCTGTTGCGTATGAAAGAGGCGGAGTGGGACGACATCATGGAAACCAACTTGAAATCGGTGTTTCGCATGAGCCAAACTGTGCTTAAGGGCATGATGAAGGCGCGCTATGGGCGGATCATCAGCATCGCTTCTGTGGTCGGTGCCATGGGCAATGCCGGGCAGACCAATTATTCGGCGGCAAAGGCCGGCATTATGGGCTTTTCCAAGTCGTTGGCACGCGAAGTCGGTAGCCGTAACATCACTGTCAATTGCGTGGCCCCCGGCTTTATCGACACCGACATGACGCGCGCACTGAAAGACGAACAACGTCAAGCGCTGCTGGGTCATATACCACTTGGACGCTTGGGCGAGGTGGCGGATATCGCTGCCGCAGTCGGTTTTTTAGCTTCACCAAAAGCCAGTTATATCACTGGCGCCACGTTGCACGTGAACGGTGGCATGTATATGGAATAAAGGTACCTTGCAATGCGGTTTGGTCGGATGCCATTTGTTTGGTAGAATACCGCCGCTTTTCTACTACACCAAAGGAAGGGAATTTAGATGGAAAATGTAGAACAACGTGTCAAGAAAATCGTTGCCGAGCAGTTGGGCGTTAACGAATCCGAAGTGAAAAGCGAATCTTCGTTTGTCGATGATCTGGGTGCAGATTCGTTGGACACGGTTGAGCTCGTGATGGCCCTCGAAGAAGAATTCGATTGCGAAATTCCGGACGAAGAAGCCGAGAAGATCACCACCGTCAAACAAGCGGTTGATTACGTCTCCGCTCATCCCAAGTAATTAAGTCTTACTTCTTTCCTATCATTTGGAGCTAGCTTGTCCAGACGCAGAGTAGTCGTCACAGGTCTAGGCATCATTTCCCCAGTAGGTAATACGGTGGATGATGCTTGGGCCAATATTGTGGCTGGTCACTCCGGAATCACCGGGATCAGCAAATTCGACGCGAGCGTTTTCGCATCCCGGATTGCCGGCGAAGTTAAGAACTTCGACGTCGCGCAATACCTCTCGGCGAAAGAAGCGCGTCGCATGGATATCTTTATCCACTACGGCCTGGCAGCTGGCATCCAAGCGATCAAGGATGCAGGATTGGAAGCTAAGCCACTGAATGCAGAGCGGATTGGAATTAATATCGGCTCTGGCATCGGCGGCCTGAAATTCATTGAAGACACGCACACCGAATTTATGACGAACGGCCCACGCCGCATTTCGCCATTTTTCATCCCGGCCTCGATTATTAACATGATCTCCGGCAACCTGTCGATTATGTACGGCTTCCAGGGCCCTAACTTTTCCTGCGTTAGTGCCTGTGCCACGGGCAACCACAGCCTCGGGGAATCGGCGCGACTGATCGAATACGGTGACGCCGATATTATGATTGCTGGCGGCGCAGAATCTACAGTATGTCCCTTGGCAATTGGTGGCTTTGCATCCGCCAAGGCACTTTCTACTCGCAATGATGACCCGGCTACGGCCAGCCGTCCCTGGGACACTGGCCGTGATGGCTTTGTGATGGGTGAGGGCGCAGGCGTACTGGTGCTGGAAGAATACGAACACGCCAAGGCGCGCGGCGCAAAGATCTACTGCGAACTGGCCGGTTATGGCATGAGCGCCGACGCCTATCACATGACTGCCCCGACCGAGGACGGCTCGGGTGCTGCACGCTCCATGCGCAATGCCCTGAACAACGCTCAAATCAATCCGGATGGCGTACATTACATTAACGCCCATGGCACTTCGACCCCGCTCGGCGACATCGCGGAAACTCGCGCCATGAAGCTGTGCTTCGGCGATCATGCGAAAAAACTCGCAGTTAGTTCCACTAAATCCATGACTGGTCACCTGCTTGGAGCAGCAGGCGGAATCGAGTCGGTGTTTAGCGCACTCGCAATTCGCGACCAAATCGCGCCACCAACTATCAATATGTTTGAACAGGATCCGGAATGCGATTTGGACTATGTACCCAATACCGCGCGCAAGATGCTGATCGACGTAGTGCTATCCAATTCGTTTGGATTTGGCGGCACCAACGCCACCTTGGTTTTCCGTAAGGTTTAACAGACTTTTCATAAACTGTGCGGCACGCAAGCCGCATACCTTCCCCTACAGATCTAGCCTTTCCTCTTTGATTTTCGAGACAAAAAATCCAATTCTGGATTTTTTGTCTATGCTTAATAAGGAAACTTTGGGTGGGACTTTTGATTAAAAATCACCTGTCCAATTGAAATCCGGCCTAAATGCCTTATTTAATACCCAACGACTTTTGAATAGGGATCTGCCATGCGCTTCGATAAGCTAACCACCAAGTTTCAGCAAGCCTTCTCCGATGCCCAAAGTGCGGCGGTGGGCAACGACAATCCATATATTGAGCCGCAGCATTTGCTGCTAGCACTGATTAACCAAGAGGATGGCGGTACCGCATCAATCTTGGCGCGCGCTGGGGTGAATGTGGCTGCGCTCAAACAGGCGTTGGGCAAAGGGATAGAGCGCTTGCCTAAAGTGGAAGGACATGGCGGTGAGGTTTCGATCTCGCGCGATCTGAACAATTTACTGAATATCACTGATAAGGAAGCGCAGAAGCGCAACGATGCTTTTATCGCCTCTGAGATGTATTTGCTGGCTCTGGCTGACGACAAGGGAGATACCGGCCGCTTACTCAAGGACAACGGCGCCAATCGTGCCTCCTTGGAACAGGCTATCAGTGCGGTACGCGGTGGGGAATCGGTGCAAAACCCAGAAGCCGAAGGTAGTCGCGAGGCGCTGAAAAAATTCACGACGGATCTCACCGAACGCGCCCGCCAAGGCAAGCTCGATCCTGTGATCGGTCGTGACGAGGAAATCCGTCGCACCATTCAAGTTTTACAACGCCGCACCAAGAACAACCCGGTGCTGATTGGTGAACCCGGCGTGGGTAAGACCGCCATCGTCGAAGGCTTGGCACAGCGCATCGTCAACGGCGAAGTGCCTGAGACCCTGAAAAACAAACGCGTGTTGTCGCTGGATATGGCCGCGCTGATCGCTGGTGCGAAATACCGTGGCGAGTTCGAAGAACGCTTGAAGTCGGTACTGAAAGAATTAGCGCAGGACGAAGGCAGCACCATCGTCTTCATCGATGAGCTACACACCATGGTCGGCGCGGGTAAAGCGGAAGGCGCGATGGATGCCGGCAATATGTTGAAGCCGGCACTGGCGCGCGGCGAGCTGCATTGCGTCGGCGCGACCACGCTCGACGAATATCGCAAATACGTTGAAAAAGATGCTGCGCTTGAGCGTCGTTTTCAGAAAGTACTGGTGGGTGAGCCATCAGTGGAAGATACCATCGCTATCTTGCGTGGTCTGCAGGAAAAGTATGAATTACACCACGGCGTGGATATCACCGACCCGGCTATCGTCGCGGCGGCCGAGCTGTCGCACCGCTACATCACCGACCGTTTCCTGCCGGACAAAGCCATCGACTTAATCGATGAGGCGGCGGCGCGCATCCGCATGGAAATCGATTCCAAACCGGAAGTCATGGATCGCCTGGATCGGCGCATGATCCAGCTCAAGATCGAACGCGAGGCGGTGAAGAAAGAAAAAGACGAAGCCTCGCAAAAACGGCTTGGCTTGATCCAAGACGAAATCGCGCGCCTAGAAAAGGAATACAGCGATCTGGACGAAATCTGGAAAGCGGAAAAAGCCCAAGTGCAGGGCACGCAGCACATCAAGGAAGCCATCGACAAGCTGCGCATCGAGATGGACGAGGCCAAGCGCAAGGGCGATTGGCAGGCGATGTCCGAGCTGCAGTACGGTCGCATTCCAGAACTCGAAGCGCAATTGAAGCAGGCGCAGAGCGCCGAAGCGCAAGAGCAAGCGCAGCCGAACAAACTACTGCGCACCCAAGTCGGCGCGGAAGAAATCGCCGAAGTGGTGTCGCGCGCCACCGGCATTCCGGTATCGAAAATGATGCAGGGCGAGCGCGACAAATTACTGGCCATGGAAGACGTGTTGCACCAACGCGTAGTGGGGCAGGACGAAGCCGTGCGTTTGGTGGCCGATGCGATTCGTCGTTCGCGTTCCGGCTTGGCTGATCCGAATCGTCCTTATGGCTCGTTCTTGTTTTTAGGGCCTACCGGAGTGGGTAAAACCGAGCTATGCAAAACCCTAGCCAATTTCCTGTTCGATTCGGAAGAGCATTTGATCCGCATCGATATGTCTGAATTCATGGAGAAGCATTCCGTGTCGCGCCTGATCGGCGCGCCTCCCGGCTATGTTGGCTATGAAGAGGGTGGGCATTTGACTGAAGCGGTGCGGCGCAAACCTTACTCCGTGATCTTAATGGACGAAGTAGAAAAAGCGCACCCGGATGTGTTCAACGTCCTGTTGCAAGTACTCGACGATGGCCGCTTAACCGATGGCCAAGGCCGCACCGTGGACTTCAAGAATACCGTGATCGTCATGACCTCGAACCTCGGCAGCCACATGATTCAGCAAATGGCCGGCGACGATTCGCAAGTCATCAAGTTGGCGGTGATGGGCGAAGTTAAAAATCATTTCCGCCCGGAGTTCCTAAATCGTGTGGATGAGATCGTGGTGTTCCATGCACTAGGCGCGTCGCAGATTAAGTCGATTGCCAAGATTCAATTGCAGTATTTGGCCAAGCGCTTAGCGGCGATGGAGATGGGGCTGGATGTGACTGATGCCGCCCTAGCGCTCATTGCCGAAGCCGGATTCGATCCGATCTACGGCGCGCGCCCGCTGAAGCGAGCTATTCAGTCGCAAATCGAGAATCCGTTGGCGAAGGAAATTCTATCAGGGCAATTTGCCGCCAAAGATACCGTGCGGGTGGATACACAAGCCGGCCATCTCGTGTTTGCTAAGGGGGAAGTGGCACAAGCGGCTTAAGCGCTGCAAGGGGTTCTAAAGTTTAAGCGCCTGTAAGCCGATTTATACGGTATGAACCAAGAATTGGCCAAAATTCTCGAAGCGCATCCGGATGCATTTCCGCAGCATATGCAGCAATCGTATGCGCGTGTGTTGGACAAGATTTCCAATGCCTGGGGCACCGATGCGTTGGATGGGTTGTTTCTTGAACTATTGGTGGCAGACAATGAAAGCCGCCAGGGTTTTCCGCCAGAAGTGGCACGCGAAATATTTTCTCTGCACATGTTGTATGAGAAATATAAGCGGCATGACTTGGACGAGGAAGATCCCTGGAGCTTAGAGCCAGAGATGACAACTGAAGAGTCGGCGAGCTTTATTGCAGGTTTAAAGCACACAAACCGGGAATTTGTGCCGACGACCTTGTTCAAGGCAGTGGAACAGGGCGAAACACGCCTGGCCTTCGATTTGATTCGTGCCGGAATGGATGTGGATATACGGCGCGCCGATGAATGGACGCCACTCATGATTTCTCTATTCAGTGGCAATGAAGAGACAGCCATGATGTTGTTGTCGCGCGGCGCCAATGTGCGCGCCAAGGCGCGGCACGGCTATGAGCCAATTCATTGGGCTGCCTTGAATGGTTACGAACGTGCGGTGCGCTTCATCGTGAACAAGGGCGGCAACGTTAACGCCGAAACAGAATATGGCTGGACGCCGCTATTACAAGCTGCCAGTCATGGGCATGTTGGGATAGGCCGTTTACTCATCACCAAAGGCGCTACGGTCAATGTGCATGAGCACGAGGGTTGGACGCCTCTGCATAAAGCCTGCGCCAATGGACACGTGGAAATGGTGCAATTGTTGGTGCGCAATGGCGCCGACACGCGTGTGCGTTCAAATAGTGGGATGACCGCGCTGGAGCTTGCTATCAAATCGAAAAATTTTGATCTCATCGAAGCCCTTTCTGAAGAGCCGCAAAAGCCTGCACCGAGCGCGACACTAAGCCCGTTTTAATCTCCCTGTAGTGATAAAATCTTGTGCTGCAATTGCGGCGCAAATTTCAGCTTTTTATGGCTTCCTAGGGACGAGTTTAAAACAATGAGCATTGCACCATTTTCCATTTCGGCGCTACCAAAAATCGAGTTCGGCTCCGGCGTATTGACCAAAGTACCGGGCTTAGCTGCTAGCTTCGGTCAGCGAGCTTTGTTGGTGACCGGTGGTAAATCCTTACGCGAGTCGCGCCATTGGGAAATTTTGTTACAAGGGCTGCGCAGCCAAGGCATGGCGTGGGAGTCAATGCAAGTCGAGAGCGAACCCTCGCCACACCTAATTGACAATGCAGTTCAACAATACAAAAACACTGCGATTGATGTCGTGATCGGCATCGGTGGTGGCAGTGTACTGGATAGCGCTAAGGCGATTGCCGGTTTGCTTAAGCCCGGCAATTCGGTGTTGGATCATTTGGAAGGCGTCGGGCCGGAACTGCCGTATCGCGGGCCAGCAACACCTTTTATCGCTGTGCCAACTACGGCAGGTACCGGGGCAGAGGCGACAAAAAATGCTGTTCTCTCGGTGCATGGCGATGCCGGTTACAAGAAATCTTTCCGTGACGAAAAATTGGTGCCGCGCTATGCCGTGGTCGATCCGGATTTGTTGGAAACCTGCCCACCAGAACTGATCGCGGCAAATGGCATGGATGCGCTGACGCAATTACTCGAATCTTATGTATCCAAACGCGCCAATGCCTTTACCGATGCGCTGGCCATCAGCGGTATGACGGCGGTGCGTGATAGCTTGGTCTCCTGGTTCCAGGGCGAGGGTGATCAAGCTCAAGCGCGTTTGCACATGGCTTATGCAGCCATGTTATCGGGCATTACTTTGGCGCAGGTTGGCCTGGGGTCGGTGCATGGGCTGGCCTCGCCCTTGGGGGCGTTTTACCCAATTCCGCATGGCACGGTGTGCGGTGTTCTGGTGGCTGAGGCAACGCGCATGAATATCGATGCCATGGAAACGCGCTACGCAGATAATCCTGCCTTGCGTAAATATGCCCAAGTGGGCCGTATCTTTCGTCAGCGTACGCATCTGGATGATATCGGTGCACGCGTGTTCTTGGTGCATATCCTGACAGAATGGACCAAACAATTACAATTGCCCCGGTTGTCTTCCTATGGCGTGACCGAAACCGGCTTGGATCATGTGGTCGCACATTGCCGAGGCTCCAGTATGCAAACCAACCCGATCGTTTTAAACGATGCTGAGCTAAAGACGGTGCTGCATCAATGTTTATGAAACATGACGTAATAGTCATCGACGATGCTGAAAATTGAACATTCATAATCAATTAAGAATATATCTGTTTAAATAAATCAATAATAAACAATTGGTTATAAAAATATCCGGAGTTGGCATGCAACATGCTTTTATTGCTGCATGGTAAACGTAAACGGGAGATTAAGAATGACCCAGGAAACCCCAGAAATCCAATTCGCTGTATCCCTCTTTGATTGCAAAGAAGGCGATTGCGTAAAAATCGAAATTTCAGGAGCTCAAGATGCGGTACTGATGTTGAGCCCACAACAAGCGCGCGCTTTTGCGTCGGAATTGATCCAGACCGTATATCGCGCGGAAGTAAAAAACAGCATAAATAAGAAGCAGCAGGCCACCCCTGTAAAAAAGGCTGAACGGTCAGCTGACCATTTCAGTGCCATGCCGCATCACGCTTAATTTTCCAGAGTATTGCTTGCAGCAATCCCAAGCGCGGAGAGCGAGGGTTGTTTTAACTTGAGCAGCCTTTGGGCTGCTTTTTTTTGCTCTGCGATCTGCCTTGGCGTGCGGAGCCGGTTCAGGGCATAATTAACGGTTCTTAATCGTCACTTTTTCCACAGGTCATGGCCGACAAACTTGTTTTCATGCTGCTCACGATTGAGCCAGAATCTCCGCACTTATGCGGTACGCCATTTTTTCAGGCGACAGCCGCAGCGGCCATGGGTTTCGAAGTGGAAATGTTTTTTGCCAGCCGTGCCATGCGTTTGTTGGTCAAGGGCGTTGCTGAACGTATTTACCCCTCCGACAATCGCGCCAAATCCGTGTATGGATTCATGCAAGATGCGGCCGAGCAGGGCGTTAAGTTTTTTGCATGCAAGGGCGCGATGGATGCTTTTTCGGTTACGCCGGATCAGCTTATTCCCGAAGTGTGCGGCTTAGCCGGCGCAACCTCATTCATCTGGCGCGTGATGGATGATGAGTGGAGAGCGCTGACTTATTAAGCGACCCCATATTTTTTGAACCATGCTTGCATGCGTGCCCAAGCATCCTCGGCTTCGGTCTGACGGTAAGATGGCCGATAATCGGCATGAAAAGCGTGTGGCGTGTCCGGGTACACAACAATCTCTGCAGCCGAGTTGGACTTTTTAAGTGCGATACGCATGCGTTCTATCGTGTCGGCAGGGATGCCTTGATCGGCTCCCCCATACAATCCTAACACTGGGATTTTAAGTGTGGCCGCAATATCCAACGGATGCTGCGGCGTCAAATCGCTGACACTATCTGCTAGACGTCCATACCATGCTACACCGGCTTTCACCGCCGAATTGTGCGCGCAATACAGCCAGACAATTCGCCCACCCCAACAAAATCCGGTAATGCCGAGCTTGGCGCTGTCGCCATGACCGGAAGCTTTGGCCCAAGCAAAGCTTGCATCTAAATCCGCCATGACTTGCATATCCGCTACTTTGGACACGACTCTGTCACGTATATCCTTGATTTCGGTGAGGGCGGCGACATCACCTTGACGCACATACAGCTCAGGCGCAATCGCGAGGTAACCAAGTTTTGCCAAGCGGCGGCAGACATCTTTGATATATTCATGCACGCCAAATATTTCATGCACAACCAACAACACGGGATAGACGCCAGGCTTAGCTGGCATGGCCCGGTAACCAGGAATGATGCGATCAGCGGTGGGGATTTGAATCGCGCCGGCAATCAGCCCCGTATCGTCGGTATGGATGGTACTGGCGGAGATCGGTTGTGTGGCTAGAGCGAAACCGGTGCCGAGCAGAGTGGTGACGAATTCGCGGCGGGTCAGGTACAGATCGCACTTGCTATGCGCATCTTTATCCATGAGTACTCTCCAAAAGCGTGGTTGCTAAGAATATTCTAGACCAGGTTGAAGATACGCGACGTTCCTATCTCACGCTGGCCGGATAGACACAGAGTAAAAATCTATTTTTTGTAGATGATATGTTTCTTGCTGTTTTCGCAAGATCCAACGACCTTGGCGCCTTTAATATCGGCACTTGAGACAATGTCCAGATGGTAGTTTTTGCCCCCTTTGGCTTTAATTTTTGCGTCAATTTCGCCTTTTAATTCGGCGCAGGATTTGGCGGCGAAGGCGGGGGTGGCAATGAACAAGGCCAGGATGAGTAAAGATGTTTTCATGCTTGTTTTCCTTTCTTTTTCGGGGAAGATCGTTTTGTTTCTGCAATTTCGACATCTAGCTTGCCGCGTTTGACACTGAGCGTGACACGCTTGATTGCTTGCCCTTCAGCCATGCGTGCGAGGAATGCATCTGACAGCGCTGAAAGCACGGTGTTGGAAATGATGGCGTCGGCATTGCGTGCGCCACTATCTACTTCGGTGCAGCGATTGGTGATCAGGTCTACCAAAGCATCATCGTAAATCAGTTCGGCGGCGTGGTTCTTGAGTACACGATCGTGAATGCGCGACAACTTCAAGCGCACGATGCGCTTTAACACATCATCCAACACTGGGTAGTAGGGGATGACGTTCAAGCGGCCGAGGAAGGCCGGTTTAAATGATTTTTGCAGGGTGCTGCGTAGCAATTCGATGAGGTCATCTGGCATTGGCGCCCGCGCTTTTCCATTGACCTTCACGCCATGTTCCACGGCGCGCATGATGAGATCGGTACCGACATTGGAAGTGAGCAGGATCACTGTATTCTTGAAGTCCACCATACGACCTTCTGCATCTTCGAGTTGGCCCTTGTCGAATACTTGGAAGAACAACTCAAGTACGTCTGGATGGGCTTTTTCCACTTCGTCCAACAGTACCACGCTATATGGCTTACGCCGAACCGCTTCGGTTAATACGCCGCCTTCACCATAACCGACATAGCCGGGGGGCGAACCTTTCAGGCCGGAGACGCTATGGGCTTCTTGGTACTCCGACATGTTGATGGTGATCAGGCTTTTCTCGCCGCCATAAAGCGCTTCGCCCAAAGCCAAAGCGGTCTCGGTTTTGCCGACACCAGAAGGGCCGACCAGTAGGAACACACCCTTGGGCTTGCTTGGGTCTTCTAGATTGGCGCGTGCGATTTGGATACGGCGTGCGATCAGTTCCAGAGCATAGGATTGGCCGATGACGCGCTGCTCCAATAAAGCTTTCAGGTTGCGTACGGCCTCGAGTTCGTCCGTCAACATGCGGCCCAACGGAATGCCGGTCCAGCTGGAGATGATGTCGGCAATCGCAGCGCCATCCACGCACTCATACACCAGGGGATTGGTGGCATGGCTGCTGGCCAGTGCGGCCAATGCGGTGCGGAGGCGCGTTTGGGCATCGCTGCCGCGCGCTTTTTTTGCGCCGGGCTTGGCATGCTCTTGCTCATCCAGCTCTTTGCGCAGGGCGTGAATCTCATCCACCATCGCGCGCTGTTTGGCATAGTCTTGTTGCTGTGCCTCTAACATTTGCGTCAGATCGACGCGCTTGTTCACCAACTCTTCCATCCGGATTTCGTGCCGCGCATCGTCGCGTTCGCGCGTCAGGGCAGCGGCTTCGCGGTCGATGTTCGCAATCAGTCGCGTCAGGTCTTCGATCGCGGCTGGACGGCTGGCTTGCGATAACGCAACGCGCGCGCAAGCGGTGTCGAGCACGCTCACGCCTTTGTCCGGCAGTTGCCGGCCCGAAATGTATCGGCTAGAGAGTTTCACTGCTTCCGTCACCGCCTCATCTAGGATCACAACCTTGTGGTGAGTTTCCATGGTGCGGGCAATGCCGCGCAGCATTTGTGTCGCGGCTTCTTCGGATGGCTCTTCCACTTTCACCACTTGGAAGCGACGAGCCAGTGCAGCATCCTTCTCGAAATATTTTTTGTACTCGGACCAGGTGGTCGCGGCGATGGTGCGTAACTCGCCACGCGCCAAGGCGGGCTTCAGCAAATTCGCCGCATCGCTTTGACCTGCTTGGCCGCCAGCGCCGATCATGGTGTGCGCTTCGTCGATAAACAAGATGATGGGCGTGAGGCTGGCTTTCACTTCGTCGATCACGCCACGCAGGCGATTCTCGAATTCACCTTTGACGCTGGCACCAGCTTGCAGCAAGCCCAAATCCAGCGTGCGCACAACGGCGCGCTGCAACACTTCCGGAACTTCGCCCTGTGCGATGCGCAAGGCCAATCCTTCAACGACCGCGGTTTTACCTACGCCTGGTTCGCCGGTCAAGATCGGATTGTTCTGGCGGCGGCGCAATAGAATGTCGATCATCTGGCGTATTTCGCTATCGCGTCCCAATACTGGATCGATTTTTCCGTTGCGCGCTTCGCGGGTCAGGTCGACGGTGTATTTATCTAAGGCCGGTTGTTTGGTGGTCTTAGCATTCAGGTTTTCTTCTTTGCGTGGACCATTGTTACCTAGCGCGCTAATGGGCGCGTCATTGTACTCGGGACACTCGCGCGACAAACGCAGTATCTCCGGCAATTGCGTGCGTAGGTCTTCCAGGGGCAGCTTGCGCAGGCTATCGGATGAGCCATTAAATACGCGCGATAGGCCTGCATCTGCCAGCAGCGCCAACAATAAAAATCCGCTACCTAAGGATTCAGCACCGAAATCAACGCTGGCCACCATCCACGCCGCCTCTAGCCAGCGTGGGATGTTTTGCGACAGCACCGGGTTGCGCGTATTACCGGTCTTGAATTGCGACAGACTGACTTGCAGTTCTTGGGTCAGATCTGCAGGATCGAGGCCATAGGCCTTGGCGATGGCAAGGAAATCCGAGTCGGCGCTATCCAGCAGGGCTAGCAACACATGTTCGATGTCCACTTCGTGATGGGTGCGGGAGAGCGCCTGATTGGCGGCGGACTCCAGCGCATGACGTGTTGGTGCGTTGAGTTTGTTGATGAGCGATTTGAGATTGGTCTGCATAGCGAAACTTTCTGATTGATAAATTATTGGAGCAGCATGTAGGCCATTTGATCGGCATCTTGCTGTATCGGGTGAGTTGCGAGCCAGATGTTGTGGCCCAAACGTAGGCCGGTCTGTCCTTGCTTTACAACGGGTGGAGGGATGTCTTCCTTGCGTAACACGAGTTGTGTTTCGCAAGCGAGGTCGTTACCCACGCACAGTTTGAGTAGTTGTTTAAGTGCTGCGGCGGCGTCCGAGCCCGGTAAAAATTCTGAGAAACGTGCATGATCCAGCGGGCCAATGCGCAGGCGCATTTTGGTCTGTTGATCCCAAGAGCGCTGACCGGCAAAGGCGCTGACGCCTAACTGATTGGCTTGCTGGCTCAAGCGTGATTGTTCGTTTTCTGGAACGGCAATCCATTGTCCGACGAATTGTTCAAGTTGTACTGACACATTGAAATAACCGCTGACAAATGCGCGGATGGCGGCAGCGGAGAGCGGTTTTTGCGCCACCAGGCCGGCGAAATAGGCGAAAAATAACGGACTAACGCCCGGCGCTTCTTCCTTCAGACGTTCTTGCATGCGCGCCAGGCCGAAGCCGGATAGATCGAGCAGATTGCGCGTGAAGCCATCGCGCTCGCCTTGCTCGAATGGTACATAGAACTGGTATTTGCGCCAGGAACTGTAAAACAAGCTGATGGCGCGATGACTGAACAAGTCGAAAAAGGCATGCGCGGTATCGTCACGATGAAACTGGCGGCGTTCCATCAATAGCTCGGTGTAATGCGTGGGTAGGGCGCCAGAAGGGCCGGTCAGACCCATGAAATTCACCTGCATCTGCAGCGGCTCATTGTCATGCTCTTCGGTCTTGCGTGTGTCGAGGCGATCGATTTCGCTGGCCGGAAAGCTTAGTGTTGCTGGGGTGCGAAAGCGCAGATTGCGTGGAACCCCCGCATAGCCATTGCCCTGACCTTGGCAAGTCTGGTCGAGCGCGAGCAGACGCACCGCTTGAAAGAAGCGGTAGCGTGGCGTGTGCGCCTTTAGCGAGTAATTTAGATCACAAGTGATTCGCCGGCTCTGGCTTTCCATGTGAAGACCACATCTTCCTGTTGTTTGGTGAGCAGCCGCAGACGGCTGAAATGGTTGGGGCTGCAATACAGCGCAAAAAATCGTTCCAGTACGCTAGCGAACAGGTAGAGACCACTACCCACAAAATACGTCTCATCTACGGTTAGGTCGATCTCGGTACCGCGCACAAAGCCGGAGTAGCTGCGGCTGCTGACACGGGTCGTAGCTGAGCGACTATTAATGGTGCTGATGCCTTGGATCTGGCGGCCCACCGCAGCGGAGTCGGTGAAGTTGTACAGCGTCAGCATTTCTTTCAAGGCACTTTCGCCGTTCGCGGTGAGCGAGAGATGGTTCAGTGTGAGATGCGAAATCAAGCGCCATTGCAGGCCGCGCTTGGCCGGCGCGCGCAGGCTGGGCGTGGGTTTGCGCAGTAACTTTACGCGCTGCACGATCGAGTGATTGGGCAGTGTGAAATCGCTATTGCTGCCACCGAAGGGAATTTGCTCCGGCAGGTCGCGATTGCTGCACAACAGGTTCAGGCTCAACACTTCGGCATCTGGGCGCGCCGGCGTGAAGTTAAGATCGGCCAAAGCCAGTTCAACTTCCGTGCCCTTATCGCCATCGCGGGTTGAGTGTTCGCGCGTGGCGTACCAAAAATACTTGTGGCTGCGATCCGCATCGGCATGCTGGATGGAGTAAAACGGCGGTACTACCTCGCTTGATTCATGGCGACCGGTTTTTTCGGCGCGCGTCACCGAGTCGATGTTGATGACCTCCACCGCCTGCGGTTGACGGTTGTCCGGTATTACGGGGTAGGTGGATTGCTCGTGCGAGATGCGAATAGGTTCGGCCGCTTGGGCGAATAGATTAATCACTGGCGTGCAGCCTAGCTTGAAGTTGGCCGTGCTTAAAGTTTGCTGCAAGCGCGCATAGCGTTCGCTGTCGGAATAGGTCTCCAGGAAAAATTGGATCACCAGCTTATTGCCGCCGTGGCGCAAGGAAGCGGCATCCAGGCCGGAGATGTCGAGGAACAAGAATTTGTCGGGAAAGGCGAAGTACTCGGAGAGCAAACGATAGCCGGGAAAGGAGCGCACATCTTGTTGCAGCAAAGCATCGGCGGTGTCGAAACCAACTGGCTGCACGGCATCTTTGCCGAGTTTTGCCACATGCACCGGGTTGTCGTTGCCATCCGATACGCGCACCGATAATAAGCGCGCTTGCAACAGCTCGTACAACAAATGCATCAGCGGTGTTTCGCCATCCAAAAAGAAACGCAGTTTATCCAGTTGGATCGACTCAATACTCAAGCCACCCAAGGTCTCGAGTTCCAGCGTAATCACCGCAGCACCCGTGCCCAGCTTGCGTAAGTATTCGGAAGATTGGGTCAGTTCCAGCTTGGCCTGCGTCAAGCGCAACGGCCATAACTCAACTTCGTAACAAGTGCGAAAACGGCAAGAAACGCCTTGGATTGACGGTGCGATCACCGGATGATGGCGCGGGATCAAGCAGCGTCCAGTGAGGTCGGATTTATTGTGATCGGTCTCCATCTGCACGATGGTGGCGGAGGGCAGTGGCTGCGTGTAATGCGGGTACAGCACCTGCAACATCGCCTCCGAAATTTCCGGGTACTCATCATCCAGCTTACGGTGAATGCGCGCCGCGAGAAAGGCGAAGCCTTCGATCATACGTTCCACATGCGGGTCTTCGCATTGGTCGGTCTCGATCGACAAACGTTGCGCGATCTTGGGATAGCGCTGCGCAAACTCGCCCGAGAGCTGGCGCAGATAAGCCAGTTCGCGTTCGTAATAGGGGAGGAGTTCTTCCAGCATATTTATCCCGTCTCGGAAATGCGGTAAGTATTGGTGGTGAGCTGCAACATTGCGTCGAACACCACCGGCGGTTTTTGCGGATGCACCGTCAACACGGCATCCACCCGAAAACGCAATTGTCGGTCGCGCCCCTTCGGTGCATCCAAGCTCACCCGTACGCGCGACAAACGCGGCTCATGACGTTCGATGGCCGTTTTAATCTGGCTGCGCAAATGCCCTTGTGCGCCTGGATCGAGCAAACTCAAACTACTCAAATCGGTAATGCCGTAGCTCAAAATCGAACGTCGCGCCTGCGGCAAGGACTCGATGCGATCCTCGAAATCCACCCGGCGTGAATTCAACAACGACTCCAAATCACGCGCCACCGCCTGTTTATAACGTGAAATATCCATATGCATTTCGGCGACAGACTCACTGGTGATCTGCGGCAGATCGTCCATGAGACGGTCGAGGATGGAAGCGTGGAAGGAAGGAGATCGTTTATACATGGATTGTTTTTTTAAGCTTGGGCATGGCATTGCATTTTCTTGCGTATGCGCAGTTGCTTGAATTTGATTGTTTTGTGAGCATACGAATTATCCTCATTTCCATTATTTCAGCCGATCAGTGCGGACTCTGACGAATGTAATTTGAAGCAGACCTCATTGCGCGTAGACCGGATATTTGCTCGAATGGAACTCGGCATAAATTATCCGGATCAACAATTTTTGTTTGATAAACATTAAAGGTCTCACCCTCGCCAAGCAGTTCACGCACTAATACATTTATGTCTAATGAAATTGCGGAGTCCATTGGTGGCTTGACTGTCATTGTTTTTAATTCGTAAGAAGTGTGCGTGTAGGCCAAGGATTATTTCTTCGGCGATTCTTTCTGTTCATCCGGGTCATAGCCCCATCCCACGCTGCCGTAACTGGTGCTGTGGATGTCGGGGAAGTGTTGCCCGGCCTCGAACCAGTGCAGGTATTGCTCATTGGGTTTGGCGGGGCTGTGCCACCAGCCAGTCTTGGGGATGACTTCGTTGGGTAGGCCGCGCAGGCGGCCTACTGTCGAGTCGGGCGAAGTGGCGCCTTCGTTGCGCAGTTTGCGGGCATAAGACATGAGGTCTTTGGGGTAGACCATATGATCGATGCTGCTGTCGTCGATGTCGAGTAGAAAGGCCACGGCTCCGGCTTCGAACGCCCAGTAGCCGAAGTAATGGCCGTCGGTGTCGGTCATTTGCAAATGGCCGTCGTGCCAAGGGCAGGCCTGCATGGCGGGGTACCAGGCGAGGCAGTAGGCCTTGAGTTTCGCGCTTGCCTCTTCATCGGTACTGGCGTGCATGGCCTCAATCAGCAATGTGGCTGGATTGTCGTGATACCACTCTTCAATGTCGTGACGATTATCCAAGGCGTAGGCGAGCAAGTCCTCATACAGCGCATCTTCAGCTTCATAACCAGGGTCTTGTAATTTAGCTATGCGCGGCAACAGGTCTTCACGGTGCAGCAAAAAGCACAAGCCAATGATTTGCATGCACCGCTCGTAGTCGCATATATCCTGGAATCTGAACAAGGCAATATTTGGACGTTCTTCGTATGCTCCGAAGTATTTTTGGTATTGCTCATACGCCGCCACCACCCCTTCCAGTTCATTGCGCAGGTTGTCCAAAGGCTCGCCGGCAGTGTAGTGGAGTGAGAGGTGGTTATACCTGTAATCTGCAATGGCCCAAGATAGCCGGTTAAAATCTTCCGCATCATTTTCTTGATTTTTAAGTGCGAATACAAAACGAGCAACGCCCTCTTTATATAGGGCATTCATATTATCGAAGTAGTTTTCCGTTAAAAACAACTGCCGTCTATTTTCATGAAATGGAGCGCTCATTTTTCCGCCTCTAAAGTTTTCAGGTTGCCGTGTTTTTTGCGCAGATTCGCTTTCTTGGTGTTGACCGCCACCTTGATGTCGTGATCGTTATGGCGATACTCAGGCGGAACATCATGATTGGTGTGCGTGCTAGCCTTGGTATACGAGCCTTGCTCGTAGGCCTCGGCGTGCTGTCTAGCACTAGCTAGGTGGCGAGGGGCGTAGATCAGGTGGCAGGAGTAGATCTTTTTGCCTTGTTCGAGAATTTCAATCGCAATTGTAGGATGACCACTTAACGACTTGGAAATGTTTTTCACAATCCACTCATGACTCATCTGCACCAGGATTTCGGGCTGCTGTGATTTAGCATTTTTATCTTTCTTCTTAGTTTCGGTAACGCCAGATTCACTCCTATGCTTTGGTTGACGTGTGGAGCGACGGCTGGATCGGGCGTTATCACCTTTTTGTTTGGCTGTCTTCTTGTCTACTCCCTTCACATCCTCATCCCCCGTCGGCGGCAACAACATCTCCTCCAACTTCGGCACCCCCGTCACCCCCAGCTTGGCGGTAATACTCGGCTTCTTACCCTTCGGATTGCCGCTCTTAAAGAAATTCGGCGTCGCCAGATTGGCATCGGCCTTGGCTTCGACAATAGCGTAAGGCTTGCCCTTGTTGTGGGCATTGCCCGTCGGTACGCGCCAAGTGGCGTCGATACCCTGGTCGTTGGCCTTGGTGGTCAAGTGGTACAGCATGGTCTTGTTCGAGAGCTTTCCGGGGGTGGTTTTGCTGGGGGTTGCCTTCCATGCCCCGCTGTTACCCTTGTCGTGCGCCTCCCAGCCCGTTCCCCAGCCGTAGTGGGTGTAACTGTAGTAGTCCGCGATATGCTCGCCCGAGATACCGTATAGGTTGTTGCCCATTGGTAATGGTTCGGTGGCCAGTTGCGCATGAATGGCGCTGTTGGTCTGCCCTTGCACCGGATGGCCTTTGCCATTCTGGGCGATTTGCGCATCTTTGGCGGCGGGTTTTTCCACGGTCTTTTTTTCGCGTAGGGTGGGGCGAGCGGAGCTGTTGGGTTGCAGCTTCTTCCAATGCGCCAGGCGCTTTTGCACGATGCCGACCCAAGGCGGAAGGTTGGCCTCGGCGAGTTGTAAGTAGCGGTGCGCCTTGTCCTGCTGTTCCTGGCTGAGCTCTTTGAAAAGCGAGGATTGTTCGATGCTCTTGCGGATCTCGATCATCTGCGCCTTGAGCTTGGATGCATTGAAGATTTCATCCAACAGCGCCTCGGGGCTGGTCTTGACCTTGCAGATTTCTAGTACCTCGCGCAGCAGGTCGAACAGGATCGGGGCGAAGCGCTGGGGGTTTTTGTTGACCAGGCGCAGGCTTTTTTTGACACCATCGCCGGGACCGGGGATCCAGCCGATGAGGGCCAGGATCAGATCGAATTGGGCGGCTTCCTTTTCATCTGGTTTGTGACTGCTGTTCAGGCGCCAAATGGATTCCAGGGTGTCGTAGATGTCGATGGCCTGGCCCAGGAACGGCAAGAGTCCTAAGCCGATGGAAAGGCCTAGTTCCTTTGCTGCCGCCACATAGTCCGCGTGACGCTGGGCTTCTTGACGCTTGAGTTCTGCTTCGGTTTGCGGGTCGGTTTGCGGCTCTGCGTTGGTTGTGATGTCCATTACGCTCTTCCTGAAAAGTGCTGTAGCAACGCCGCAATATCAATCTCGTCCGCGTTGTAGCCGGCGCGGCGCAAGTCTTGTTCGATCGAGGCTCGATCCACGATCTTAGCTGATACCGGTGCCATGGCGGGCGGCTGCGGATCTTCGCCGAAATATACTTGCGCCGGTCCGAGAGGTACGCCTTCGAGCCGAGCGCGTCCGTTATTATCAAGCTTGCCGCTGCGCATGGTGCCGTCGTGGAACTTGACCTTGTAATCCGCGCCCGGAACCGGTGCGAGGTCGGGATGTTGCAGCGACAGGTCGAGCCAGTTGGCGACATCCTCAGAATGTGGCATGTTTGGCAGCTCCACATTCACCCCCGCCGGTTCCTCCATCGCATGCTTCCCCGCATGCCGCGTATGCACTCCACTGGTCTTGGAAAGAATCCCACCTCCACCAATTTCAAGGGAGGCGCCATCGGTCATGATGGTCATCTTCTTCGCTTTAAATACGATTTCTTCCAAGGCTGTGCCGTAAATGTTCTTTGCTGCAGTTATTTCGATGTTGTCGCTATGCGCCTGAATTTCGACCTTGCCCGAAGCCGCAACGAGCTTGATGCCCAGCTTGTGCGCAAACAGGCTGATGCGATCCTTGACCCGCGCTAACAGGTTCTTGCCGGATGTGATCTGCATCGATTGCTGGGTCACGATGTCGAGATTGGTAGCAGCGGTAATCGCCATCTCTTCGCCACTGCTCATGGCCATGCCGCTTGGGGCGCTGATGGCGATAATTGGCTGGCCGCCGCTGTTGCCTGATTTGTCTGTGTTGCTGCCTTTTTCCCAAGTTTCGATTTTGTCGATCAGTTTTTTGAGTTCGTCTAATTCGGTATAGTCGGCTTGGTGTGTGTTGGAGAGGTCGCCGTAGATCTTGGTTAGTTCCTGGGCGAGATTCATTGCTGTTGTGAGGGCTTGTCGTTCCAGTTGTTTGCCGGTGGCCTTGTATCTGGCTTCAGTGGTGATGAGCAGACCTTGTGCGCCTCTGAGGGCAAGGCTGGCATCGGTGCGTATTTCAATTCCCGCGCCACGCGGTTCGCCTTTGCCTTCGGTGCTTGGGTGGGTTAGGTAACCCATGTTGAGTTGGCTCTTGGCGTGTTCCGAGCTGAGCTTGGTGCGCAGCTCATTGGTCGTGTCATCGAACAGTAGTTCGTTGTAACCTTGGCCATGATGTTCTTGGGTCTTGGTGCCGGATAGCGCTTTGTTGGCGGGCAGCGATCCGGCACCGGAGAAGTGTGGGTTTTCATGGTTGCCGTTGTGTAAGACTTTTACGCACACAGGGCGATCGATATCACCTTCAATATATTCAATTAGTATTTCTTGCCCTACACGCGGTATCCATTGGCTACCCCAGTGATCGCCGGCGATGTCGTGGGCTACCCGAATCCAAAAACTGGATTTGTCGTCGAAATTGGCATTGCCGCCGGTGCGTTCCAGATCATGGTCCGGTTTGCGTTGCCATGAGTATTGTGCGCGAATTTCGCCATGTTCGTTGGTGTGTACCACGGCGTCGGGCGGACCAACCACGATGGCTGTCTGCGGACCCCAGGTGCGTGGCTTGGTATGTTCGGTGTGGCTGTATTCAGGCAGGATGGGAATGCCGCGTCGCACCAGGGCGAGATCGGTGCGAAAGGGGGGCTTGTCTTTCTTCTCTGTGGGGCCATCGGGCAAGTTGTTCCAGGCGTCGATGCTTTGCGATTGCACGACGAACTGGCGTTGTTCCTTGACGTCTTGATCATGCACCGGATGCCCGGTCAGGGTGAAGTTTGCGCCGGGGTAGAGATTGCGCGGGGTGCCGGAGGCGTAGAAGGTCTTGGTCTTAAGGTCGTGCGCTTGTTGGCGACGCTTGGCGTATTCGGAGAGTTCGGTCCCATCGCCGTAGAAGCTGCTCTGAGGGTCGTAGTCTTCGAGTTGTGGTACGGTTTCGCCGTTGTTGATCCAGGTCGTTTCCGAAACTTGTTCGTTGGCGGCGGGTTGATAGTTCCAGGTATTGAGGGTGACGCGGGCGGGCTGGGTGCTGCGTTCGCTTTCCCACCGGTCTAGCCCATCCGTTTCTTCGGTGGCATCGGTTCGGTGGAAGCGTACTTCTCCGTTGTTGGCTTCTAGCATGGGCAAAGAATACGCATCATCGAACAGGATGATTGTATGTTGCGGGATACCGTTTTCGATGGCGTGCTCGAAGCGGTAGGAAATGCCTTCTTCGCGCGCCAGTCGGGTAAAAAACTCATGAATTGTTTCGCGGTATTGGGTGGTGAGGTCGCGCGGATTATAGATCTTGGTGAGTTGCTGATCGATCTTGAGTGCTGACATGGAGCCGGGGTGACGTTGACGCAGTTCTTCCAGGAGCAATATTAATATCTCGGGTACGCTTTTTCCGAGGAATATGCGGCTATCGTGCGTGTTCATGAGCAGTGCTGGGGCAGGAATTATTTCCAGGAGGAAACCCGCATTCCCGCCATTGCTTTGTTGGTTGCGTACGCGATTGATGATGCCGCAAATAGCGCGGGTGCTGCCATCGGATTGCAATACATTGATACCAACTGGAAGCCCTAATAGGTATTTAGCCGGGAGGTGAGCGTCGTGGCTCATGACCTCTAGTTGGTAGCGGTAGGGCGTGCTAAGGGCTTCTTTGCCTATGAGGTGCTGGGGCAGGAGGAGGCTGGTGTCGAAGCCGCAGTCGGCAGGCCAGACGGCTTGTAACATGCGCTCGTTTTGGGTGAAGAGTGCAGCATGGTCGGCGAGAATGTGCGGTGGAGCGGGGAGGTTCAAATCCATCCTTTCGCAGGATCAAGAGCCAGCGGGTGGTGTCTGTTGTGCGGACTTGGCCGCTTCTGCCGGTGTGTTAGGCAGCACGTTGACGCCTTCGGCTTGTTGGTTCAAGAAGAACGAATAGCCGAAAAAAATACTGACCGCCACGACCATCAATAAAGCGTAGAACATCCACAGGGGCAGTTCGTGGCGTACGAATTCTTGAAAGCGAAAGGGGAGTTTCCAATGCGGGGCAAAGGGAGCCTTGCCACCACGTGCTTGGGAAATCTCTTGGCCGATGCGGCCGATTAGGTAGCTCAAGCGCTCAGCGCCTTCGAGCAGATATTTTCCCTGAAAGCCCAGGATTAGGCACGTGTAGAAAACCTCCAAAGTATCCAGATTTTTTTCAGGGTCGAGGCGCAGCATTTCGAGGTGGTCGAAAAATCCTTCGCCAGCAAGGTGCTCCCCGAAGATGCGCAACTGTAGAGGCGCACGCTCCCATTCGTCGCGGATGGGGCCGTCGCAACTCAGAATGGTTTCGTCGAGTAAGGCGCAGAATGCGTACTTGGCCTTTTCGATGGACTCAGGTGATTTGCCAAAATTGCGTGCATTTTTTTCAAACATGGAGAGGAAGTCGTCGATGCGCCGGCTGAGTTCGCCGGCAGTGTTCGGTACGTTGCCGTTGCGCAGCAGGAACAGCAAATAGATGCCGTCTTGCAACATATCTTTCATGGCGGGGGCCGTGGCTTCTGCGGCGGTGATGGGGGCGGTGAGTGCAGCTGCAGTATTCATTTGTGATGGCCTCTTAACGGAAAACGGCGATCAACTCGAGTTTGAAATCGAGCAGCGCTTGTGGAACGTAAATGCAAATGCTGCGCGATTTCAGCATGCGTTCAAAAATAGCACCATGCGGCTCGAGCGCGAAATAGTGATTGCCGACGCGTACCGGGATCGGTGCTGGCGTTTGTGCGGCGTAGCTCAGGCGGATGCCCGGTAGGGCAGAGTTGAGGATTTTTTCGACATCATCCGGCGCACCAACCTTGAGTTTGTAAGGTACGGTTTCGATGACTTGCGCCGCAGGTTGTTCGGTAGAGATGGAGAGGTAGAAATCGGTACCTTCGAGCAGGCGGTCGCTTTCCAATTTGCCGATATGGAATGATGGTTTTGGGTTAGCTAAGGGAATCATCAAGTAACGACTGGAAATGACGGTGTCCAGTAAATTGCGGATCAGGCTATCTAACTTCTGGAAGGTTCCAGTCAAGTCGTTGTGTGCATAAATGGGGATTTCGTTGAGTGTGAGATTGGAGGAAAAGGTCAGCAATTCGCCCGCAAATTGCGCGAGGGTCTTGTATAGCTCTTCCGGGTGCGCTTGCGGAAAACGCGCCATGTGATTGAGCAGCGGAAATACGCGGTTAACGGTGTGCAATAGCCAAAATGAGGCAATGTCCGAGCTACCGTATTCAACGACATTTTTGCTGCGCTCACGGTGTGTACTGGCAAGTGCTTGGCTTTTCACCAGCAGAATATCCAGTAAGCGGCGCACGATCATATGCAAACTATTGGTGGCCCCTATGGCCACTGCGGGCGGCATAAATTCGTTGTCCACTGACCATACGCCGGCAGGATTTTTGAGTAGGCGTGCTAAAGCAATGGACAAATGGCCATCGCGATTTTCCGGCTCAAACATAAGGCGAACGTTGGCGCGCAGCGTTGAGATGTCCGATTCAAGTGCGTCGGTGTAGAGATCGGAAACGCTGACATCGCTGGCATGAAAGCGTACCGGCTTGCTGGTGTCGTTCAGGTCATTGGTCTGGTTGCCGCCAAAGGCGTTTAGCACTGGCAAGCAAGCATAGACGATAGTTTCGATACCCAGTTGTGGCAGCTCACGCAAGTCCCGCGTCAATGGCAAGGGGTCGGCGCTTGGCGCATCGAAATGCGTTGCATCCTGGAATACGATTTGCAATAAGTTGAGGTGTAATGTACCGGCAGACAGTGCATCGTTATCTATTTCAACGGACTGGATGCCCCACGGGTGTGCATACATCAGGCGCAGCGCTTCTGCCATGCGAGCTTCAACAAATAGCGACTGCTGTTGAAAATGTTGCGGGCGCAGGAACATGCCCTCGCCCCATAACACGCGTAAGGCCCGGCTCATTGCGCGCCCCATTTTGGCAAGCCGAGCGAGGGCGTTACATTGATATTGATGTTCGGAGTGGTGTTCGTGGCTACCGGTGGCGCGGGCATCGGAGTGACCGGCTTGCTAGGATGGCTGGCGGGATTTGTTTTTACTGTAGCAGTTTCAGTTGTACTAGATTTGTGTTTGCGTAATTTTTCAGCGGCCCTTGGTTTTTCTGCGCTTTTAGTTGCCGATGAGGCGGTATTCGTAGTCGGCGCAACGCTAGGGGCTGCAATATTTTCATTCAGGCAAGCAGGTTTGGCATCCAAGGGCTGACCTGGAATTGGCTCAGCCTTAATATCTTTTAGGCGCAGATAGCAATCGAAGGCTTGGAAGTTGAGTCCTTTTGAACGCACTTGCTGTGCGTCGATCAAGTATCGCCAGTAGTGTGCATCAGGTTTGCGAAAGTAGGCGACCACGCCCAAGTACTTGGTGTCGGGCAATATGGTTTCGGTGCTGACGTGCATAGTGCCAGGCACCAGCAGTAATTCGGAGCGCTGTAGCAGACTCTCACCAAACAGCTCTGTATCAGTTCGATTGCTTGTGGCTAGGTCGAAGGTGAGTTGATCAAATTCCTTTTCCTGCTTGAGTTGGTATAAGCGCACGACGACGGATAAGGGTTTACCTGAAATATCTCGATTCATGATTGGATCAGCATTGGCTTGAATTTCATACTGCTTCGGCGTTGAAGCGCATCCTCCTAGCAGGGCAAGGCAGCCTGCGACCGTCAACAAATGGATCGCGATATTGTTCGTGTAAATCTTCATGAAGCTCTCCAGCGTGCAATGAGGTTTTCACATTGTAAATTAATAGCACGTAAGATGCCAATGTTATATCATGATCCATAAACAGTTATGAAAAAGCTATTAAATAAAACGATAAGCTCATGTATATAATTATATTATTAGTAATATTTCTAGTTTCATATATTGGCATTAAGTTTTTTTATTGTGTGCCTGGAAATGCTCTCAACATGCCTGAGAAGGTGTCTCCTTGGCGGGCAATTTGTGGTTTATGGGGGCGTTTGGCCTTAGGGCAAAGGGTCTGGGATTTAATCGCGTCATTACGTTTTTTGTTTCAGTATCATCGGTTATTGGGTCTGATTTTGTTTGCTGTCTTGATCAGCGTCATGGCTACGCTGTCGTTGGGTGGCAAGCATTGGTTGGAGCGTCCGAGTGCAGGTGAAATTCAATTTGCCGCGAATGCCAGATTGGCCTTCACGGAGGAAAACTTTGTTCCGCCACCACCTCTCCCACCCAGTATTTTCCTGGGTTCAGACCGCCTAGCGCTAGAATCAGCAGACCGCGATTGGAATAAGTTGCAACCTGTATTTCGTCAAACATTGCTACTGTTGTTGGCACGTATGTCTGCGCGCGGATACGACTTTGCTTTGCTTGAAGGCTACCGTAGTCCAGAGCGTCAAGAAACCCTGGCTACACTGAGTCCGAACCTGACTCGGGCGCACGCTTATGAGAGTCGACATCAATACGGCATGGCGGCCGATCTTGCGCCAATACGCAATGGAGCTCTGGCTTTCAATTTTGAGGATACTTGGGCTAAATCGGCTTACCTTGCCTTTGGAGAAGAGTCAAAAAAAATAGGACTTGTTTGGGGTGGGAGTTGGAAGTTACAGGACTATGGTCATATTGAGCTGCATTAGTATCTATTGTAACAATATGAAAAGATTATTTAATTAAATTATTATTGTTATATAAAATGACTTTAGAATAAAAATAATCACGCAAAACATTATGCTAATGTTATGCTACTAATCTGAATGTATTATTTGATTAATATATGTTAAGGGATGGTGGTACGCAAATCGTATGGGCCTTAAAGCAGATGTAGGACGGAAAATATGAGATGGCAATGGTTGCGCAATCCTAAAATTACTTCGGCGATTGGTTTTTTAATCCTGGTAGCGATTATTTGGTTTGCAGGCCCATTTTTTGGGCTGAAGTCCGTTGAGACCCGTGCTGGCTGGGTATTCTTCATTATGTTGCTTTGGGTGGTTACGCTACTGGTTGGCAAAATCATCGCAGACCGTGCTGGCTCCATGTTGGAACGCGTGTTGCGCCGTCAGACAGACGATGCTGTTTTGGCGGCTAGCCCTAATGCACGTTCTGAAGTGGCTGCTTTGCGTAAGAACCTGTTAACCGCCATCGATACGCTCAAGACCTCGAAGATTGGTAAAACACGCGGCAAAGCTGCCTTGTATGAGTTGCCTTGGTACATGATTATCGGCCACCCAGCAGCCGGAAAAAGCAGCGCTATCGTTAATTCAGGCTTAACTTTCCCTTTCAGCAACAAAGGAAAATCCAGTATTCAGGGCGTAGGAGGAACCCGTAATTGCGACTGGTTCTTTGCCACGGAGGGTGTTTTGATCGATACCGCTGGGCGTTATTCGACTCAACGCGAAGATCGTCCCGAATGGTTGGAATTTCTCAAGCTGTTGAAGAAGCACCGCTCACGGGCGCCGGTGAATGGCATTCTGGTCACAATTAGCCTTCCGGAGTTGATGCAACACCAGACCGAGACTTTTTCCGCCTATGCACGTCAAGTGCGAGAGCGCATCAATGAGATCGACGATATCTTTGGTATCAAGGTGCCGGTTTATTTAGTGATCACAAAAATTGATTTATTGGGCGGCTTTGGTCAGTTTTTCGAGGACATGAGCGAAGAGGAGCGCGGCCAAGTTTGGGGCGCCACACTAACGCATGAACAAGGTAAGGATTTCGATGCTGGGCGTGCGGTCGGCCAGCATTTCGATACTTTGGTGCAGGGACTAATGCAATCCGGAATGGATAAATTGGCGCTCAATCGCGGTAACGTGAAACGCCCGGCCTTATTTGCTTTCCCAATTGAGTTTCAAAGTATTCGCGAATCGGTGTGCAAGTTTGTCGATATCCTGTTTGAGGACGATCCTTACCACACACGCCCCTTGCTGCGTGGATTCTACTTGACCAGTGCACTTCAGGAAGGTAATCCACGTATCGCTGCGGGTGTTCGTGTGGCACGTACATTTGATTTGCCGCGCTCCGGATTTGAAACCACACAAGCGCCTGCTGCCAATAGCTTCTTTTTGCGCGACCTCTTTCGCAACGTTATTTTCCCGGATCAATTTATGGTGGGGCGGCAGTCCAGCCCGGTACGCAATAAAGCACGTTTGTTCGCGATTGCAGCGGGTATCGTTGGATTGGCATTGCTCGCGGCAACCTGGACTTGGTCATTTATTGGCAATCAAAAACTCATGGAAACTGCGCACCAAGAATTGATGACGGCGCGCAAGTTGGCAGACACTGGTCAATTGCTGGATCGTCTAAAAAGCGTCGAAATTCTGCAACTACGCGTGGAACAGCTGTACCACTATAGACAGGAAGGACATCCTTGGCAGCTAGGTTTTGGCTTGTATAAGGGCGATGAAGTGGAGCGTGAGCTACGTACCATCTATTTTTCCGAAGTACGCAATTTAATGTTGATGCCGGTGAAATCGGATTTAGAGCACAAGTTGGTTGGACTGCGTGCCGCGGATTTCATACCGTCAAAGCCGGTTTCGGCCACAGAGAGTATCGGTTCGGCATTACGCAAAGTTGGGTATGGGGCGAATGTTAGGCTGAATGGCAATACGCTAGCAGGCTTACAGCAAACGATTGCGGCCACCGCAACAGCAATAGCAAAACCCGCCGTGGCGCATGAGGCCAGTGATTTGGAGCAAGCCTATAACGCGCTTAAAACTTACCTCATGTTGCATTCCCGCGATCACATGGATGCACCACACCTGGCTAATCAATTGCCGCGTCATTGGCAAAGTTGGTTGGAATCACATCGTCAGGGCGATTCACAAGCCGAGGTAAGCCGCATTGCCGGTCGCATTATTGCTTTTTATCTGGCACAAATTCCGGAGCCGGATTTACCCATGATCGAAAATAATGCGGAGCTGGTGGGCGATGCACGTAATGTCTTGCGCTCTGAAATGCGCCGCATGCCAGCTAAAGAACGGCTCTACAACGAATTGAAGGCGCGTGCTAATGCACGATATGCACCGTTAACTGTGGGTCGAATTCTGAACAATTCTGATGCAGATATTGTTGCCGGTAGCACGGCAGTTCCTGGTGCTTTCACCCGCGAGGCATGGGATAACTATTTGCGGAATGCAATTATCGAAGCGAGTAAGGGAGAGTTAAAGGGTGATGATTGGGTTCTAGCCGTTGCGATCAGCGAGTTCGCAACCCGCGATGATGCTGCTGAGCGTAATCGCAGCGAATTGGAGGCCCTTTACCGCACTGAGTATGCGCAGGAGTGGAAAAAATTCTTACAGGGCTTGGCCGTGCATGAATTGGGTGATCTGGCGAAGACGGCGACTGCATTAGGTCGCATGGGTGATACAGGTAATTCGCCGTTGAAACGCATATTGCAACGTGCGGCGTTTGAAACGGCATGGGACAACCCGACCGAATTGAGTAAAAAAATTGAATCGGCAAAGTCCAATGTCGTTGCTAAGGCCGAGCAACTCATTCGAAACAATTACCCATCAGTACCATCATCAACAGTTGGCACAAAACAATTCGGAGAGGTCGGCGCACAATTTTCTTTGTTGTCCAACATGGTCGGCACGCCGAATGTGCGCGCACCCTTGGATTCTTATTTGGATTTGTTGGTCAAGATCAAGACCAAGCTTGGAACAATTGCTGCATCTGCCGAACCAGGCCCGAATGCGCGGCAACTCATGCAGGGTACTTTGGCGGGTGCTAATTCTGAGTTTTCGGAGGCGCTGTATCACGTCGACAATGTTTTGCTGAATGGCGCCAACGAAGATAGTCGCGCCTATTTACGTCCGATCCTTGTGCGGCCATTGATTCAAGCTTATAGCGCAATGGTGCCGGTAGTGGAAGAAGACATCAATCATGCATGGGAGCAACGGGTGTATGCGAGCTGGCAGGGCTTGGCTTCCAAGTATCCTTTTGCCAACAATGGCAATGAAGCGCAAATGTCCGATATTGCGAAGTTTCTACGGCCTGGAGATGGTGTGTTGCCACGATTTGTGGAGCAGAGCTTGGGCGCATTGGTGGTTCGGCGTCCAGAAGGTTTGGTCGCTCGCACTTGGGCCAATGTCGGTGTTCGATTCAATCCCAACTTCTTGAACGGATTGTCACGTTTGCTTGCGACCGGGTCGGCCGTACTGCAAGAAGGCGATGGTTCACACTTTGAATTGCAGCCAATACCGACACCGGGATTATCGGAAATCCTGATCGAAATTGATGGACAGGTACTGCGCTATCGCAACGGCCCGCAACCCTGGGTGGCATTCAGTTGGCCGAATAATGGACAAAGCCAGGGTGCGCGTCTGCAAGCGGTTTCTTTTACTGGAGTACCAACCCAAATTGCAAACTACAACGGTCGATTGGGCTTGATGCGTTTGTTGGCGGATGCGCGTGCGATGCGTCCAGCAGAAAGTAGCGGTACCGTGGAATGGCGCTTTAAGCCAGTACGTTCCGATGGTAAAGAGACCGGCAAAGTGGAAATGGAAACTATTCGTTTCAACTATCGCCCAGTCAGTGGCGCTAACTTGTTGGCGCTTTCAAATTTACGTGGAACCTCGCTTCCACAACGCATCACAAATTGAGGTTGAACGCGTGCTCCCGTTCCTAAAACCACAAGAAGAATCTGTTAACTACGCCATCGTAGGAAAGTTGCCGAATCGACCGGATTTTGTACGCATTAACGCAACTCATCCGGTGGTAAGCGAATTTGACGAGTTGATACAAAGTGCGATGAAACTGATGCTCGACGAACCAGAAAACGTTGAGCGTTATCTGGCGACAGTAACAGATTTTTATTACACCTCGCGTGATCAGCAATGGGTCTTTATGGGTGTATTGCGCGGTAGCCGCGATCAATCCGGCCGATTATTCCCATTCTTTGCCGGTATTGTTGTTGCTTGTGCACAGATTGCAGCAGATGCGGCATTGACGCCCATCTCGCATGAGATTTTTTTCGATGAGTTGCGTCGGCAAATTGCTAATGCAGTTGATAACGCTGTAGAGGCCATTTCCTGCCAAGCCTATTTGAACACTCAATGTAGTACAGCAGGATGTGGCATGGTGGATTTCTCATTGGCGCGCGACTTGGTCGAACGCTTTTCCACCAGCCAAACCGTGTTGCGCTTAAGTGAAGTGCTGGCTTTGGATAGCCGGCCCGCCGGGCTCGACCAAGCTTTATTAAATATAGCTTGTTACGGCAACTTTTTAAGGCGTTTCGAAAATCCGGCAAGCTTGCAAGAGGTGGTGCTGCCGTTACCGGTAGAAACCGGCGAAGGCACGTTGATCGCAGCCGAGTGGCTGTCTCTGCTAATGGCAGCCTGGAGGCATCCAACTTGGCGTGGTAGTTATTTCATCAGACGTGACGCCGAAACAGCTTGGTTGGCTGCTTCCTATGGCCGTGTACCAGAGCGGTTTTTGTCCTGGATAGTTGGCGGAGTTTTAAACGACTCGGTAAGACTGAATTTAGTCAACGAGGAGGAAGCGTGGCGCGCACATGTTTATTACGCTGAGACCGCGTATGCCCTGGGTCGTTTGTTGAGTGATCCCGGTGCATCAATGTTGGCTTTGCGTGAAGCCTTGATTGAAATTGGACGCAAATTAGCACGAGACCCGCGCTAGCGGCTGGTCATTTTTTTATATTTTTTAACTTAGGGGATTGCTATGGCAAAGGAAAGTACACAACAAAAATTGTCCCGGGTTCGGCCACCGCGGGTACAAATTACATACGACGTTGAGATCGGTGATGCGATCGAGACTAAAGAATTACCGTTCGTATTGGGCGTGCTTGGTGAATACAGCGGCCAACCCAAAGTGGAACTTCCCAAACTTAAAGAACGTAAATTTGTCGCCATTGACCGTGACAATTTCGACGAAGCCTTGAAGGGTATGGCGCCTCGTCTGGCTTTGCAGGTGGACAACACCTTAAAGGGTGACGATAGCCGGCTTTCAGTTGAATTGAACTTCAGCAAGCTGGAAGACTTTGAGCCGCAGCGCATCGTCGATCAAGTTGATCCCTTGCGGCAATTGCTGGAAATTCGCAGCCGGCTATCTGATCTGCGCAACAAAATCATCGGCAATGACAAGCTTGAAGAACTGCTCGACGAAATTGTACGTGACTCGGAGAAGCTTGAGGCAATTCAACAATCCAATCCCAAAGGGGAATAAACATGAGTACACCATTGCAAGTGCAAACCACGATGCAAGCCCCGGTAATGCCTGGGATAGGCTTGCTGGATGCCATCATCGACGAAAGTCATGTCGCGACTAATGAAACTGAGCATAGCCATACACGGGAACTGATTAATGAGTTGGTCGATCAAGTCTTGTCCGGGACGGTTACGGTCTCCAAAGATCTGGCCGCGAGCATTGACATGCGCGTTGCCGAACTGGATAAGCTTATTTCTGATCAACTCAACGCAATAATGCACCACCCCGATTTCCAGAAACTGGAATCATCATGGCGTGGCTTGAAATACCTCGTGATGCAATCAGAGACCAGCACCCAACTCAAGATCAAGGTGCTGAACGTAACCAAAAAGGAATTGGTCAAAGATTTCAAAACCGCACCTGAGTTTGATCAAAGCGCTTTGTTCAAGAAAATCTACGAAGAGGAGTACGGTACCTTCGGCGGTGCGCCTTACGCCGCGTTGGTTGGCGACTATGAGTTCTCGCGTCACCCTGAGGACTTTTTCCTGATGGAACAAATGTCGCATGTAGCCGCTGCGGCGCATGCACCATTCATTGCCGCTGCTTCACCGGCAATCTTTGGCCTGGAATCATTCACCGATATCGGCAAGCCGCGCGATTTGAGCAAGATTTTTGACACCGTGGAATACGCGAAGTGGAAATCTTTTCGCGAATCCGAAGACTCGCGTTATGTTGGATTAATGCTACCGCACATGCTAGGTCGCCTACCCTATGGTCGGGATACGGTACCAGTCGAATCCTTTGGATTTGAGGAAGATGTAAATGGCACTGATCACGGTAAATATCTGTGGACCAATGCCGCCTATGCTTTCGGTGCACGACTCACCGAAGCGTTCGCTAAATTTGGTTGGCTAGCGGCAATTCGCGGTGTCGAAGGCGGTGGCTTGGTTGAAGGTCTGCCGACCCATACTTTTAAGACCGACGATGGTGAAATTGCGCTGAAATGTCCAACTGAAGTTGCCGTAACTGATCGCACCGAGAAACAGCTTTCCGACCTCGGTTTCATCAGTCTGGTGCACTGCAAAAATACTGATTATGCCGCGTTTTTCAGTGGGCAATCCTCCCAAAAAGCCAAGATATACAACACCGATGCGGCCAACGCCAACGCGCGTTTATCGTCGCAACTGCCTTACATCTTCGCGGTATCGCGTATTGCCCACTATATGAAGGCCATCATGCGCGACAAGATCGGCAGTTTCGCTTCGCGTCAGAACGTGCAGGATTTTTTGAATACTTGGTTAGCACAGTACGTGCTGCTGGATGACTCGGCTTCACAAGAAGCTAAGGCCAAGTACCCATTGCGCGAAGCCCAGGTTGATGTGGTTGATGTGCCGGGCAAACCTGGTGCCTACCGTGCCGTCGCTTTCCTGCGCCCGCATTTTCAATTAGACGAATTGACAGTTTCGCTACGCTTAGTGGCCGAATTGCCGAAGTCGACGCGTTGATTATTTTATTTGTTTTCCCTGCAACTGTAATAAAAAGGAGAAGTAACCATGGCATTTGACGCATTTTTGAAAATTGATGGTATCCCTGGCGAAAGCAGCGACGCCAAGCACTCTGAGTGGATCGAAATTACTAACTTCAGTCACAGCATGGATCAGCCTGCTTCGGCAACTGCCAGCAGCGCCGGTGGCGCAACCGCCGAGCGCGTGAATCACTCGACGTTTAACTTTGCGCATTTGCTCGACAAGGCCAGCCCCAAGCTGTACGAGGCTTGCTGCACCGGTAAGCACATCAAGGAAGTGACGTTGGAATTGTGCCGTTCGGGTGGTGATAAAGTGAAATACATGGAAGTTAAATTGGAGCAGGTGTTGATTTCCAGCGTTGCCCCGTCAGGTACCGCAGGAGATGGCTTTCCAAGCGAGCACGTAAGTCTTTCTTATGGCAAGATCAAGTGGACCTACACCCAGCAGAAACGTGCCGATGGCGCTGGTGGTGGTAATGTCTCAGCCGGTTGGGATCTGACGGCTAACAAGGTCGCAGCATAGAGTCTCAAGAAGTTTTGGCGGACTAGGCGGGCTTGCTGGCCTGCCTAGCCGTTATCATAAAATATGGGCCAAACTGCATTTTTCTTGCATCTCAATCTAGTAGGCATCATCAAAATTAAGGAGTTCAAAGTGCCTTGGACATACTCTCAAGCCACTGGGCAGCTTCACCATAACGGAGTACTGGCGGGTACCGGCTATTCTGGCGCTGGCCTAAATACGAATAGTGGAAGAAATAACCCGGCTATGCAGCATGTGCCGAATCAAGGCCCAATTCCATCTGGAGAATACCAAATTGGAAGTTCTTTTAACCATGCGCAGAAAGGTCCGACATCAATGAATTTATCCCCAATTGGACATAATGCTCTCGGTCGTAGCGCTTTCATGATCCACGGTAACAATGTACAGAACAGCGCTTCGCATGGTTGCATTATTCTTGGGCCGGCTATAAGGCAGCAGATTGCCAACAGCGGTGACAATGTTCTTGTGGTGCAACAATGAAACGAGGAAACTCCTTAGTCTTTGCTTGGCTTCTAATTGTTTTTATTACCCAGGCGCAGGCAGCGATGGCTGGAGTAAGCGCTGAGGCTGTTGAGTCTTCACTCAGGGAAGGTAACCCTAAAGCCACTCTGGAGCATTTCTTTAGCTGTGAAAAGTACGTAGGTAGTGCTTATGAAAAAATTGCGATGGGTTCGCCAAGGTGGATTTCCATAGCGGAATCGACGCTGCAATATTCTGATGCATGTTATACGGAAGGAATCCAGTCGGCGTTGGGAAGCGCAATGCAAAAATCTCCGCAACATGTGTTGCCCTTAGTTGACAAGACATCTTTGCTCTCTGCGAATTACATTTGTCTTCCGTTTATTTCCAACGAATTGCCAGTCCAATCACAGATAGCTGAGATCGTTAAATCCAAAAGAGCAATTCAACGCGTACATGCTAAAAACTTGCGGACGAAAAAATCATCCTGCCTAAGCTTTATTGAGTCGGTTGAGGCTCAGGTTAGAGGCCAATAATTGTCAATTTATGTGCTGGCTTTTCAGTGAAGCTAGGAATCAAGTAAGCCATGACCTGGTTGTTTAGACTATTAACCCGATTCCTGATCTTATTTGTACTGCTCGCAGCATGGGTAGGCATATTGTGGTTTGGTGTTCGAATAGATATTTCCCGTTTCAATTTGTTAAGTCTGATCGGTTTGCATGCCCTGCCGCCCATTGCCGTCTGGGCCTCTTGGTTGATTTGGCGCCGCCGTTCGGAACAGGCCAAGATCAACGCCGAAGAAGAAGCGCAAAAAACTGCCGAAGCGGAACAGCAAGCACAGCAAGAAATTGCACGTAAATCCTTTGATGAATCGCTCCGTACACGGCACTACGCCATTGATTGCCGCTGGGCCGAAGTACGCAGCGGCCAATCCGAATTGGTTGGCGCTGAGGAAGTCGCGGCACTCGCAGATGCAGACCAGGGAGCCGCGCCAGGGGAGCGCTTGTTGGCTTCTTTGACGAGTACCCTTAGCGATTTATTTACACAATGTCCTGGGGCACAGCGTTTACCAATCTACGTTGCGGAATCCGCAATGTTCGATCGAGAGCTAGCAGCGCAGGCAGTGGCCGCGTGTTGCGATGCGACGAACCTACCTCAAGTTCGAATCCTGCCCGCTGCGGATAGTGTTGCGGAAGCGGTATTTTCGCGCTTTGAAAGCGATCCACTTGCGCCCGGCGCGCTGTTCCTGGCCGTGGATGGGCCGAGCAAAATCGATGATGACGATGAAAATGAGTTTGCTTCGACCGAACCGAAACATGCCGATGCCGTGGTCGTGCTGCTGTTTACGAATCCCGACTTCGATCTAGCGTTTAACGAACTGGACGCAAGGCCTGGGCAGGCAGGTGATGAAGTAGACCCCATGACGCCCTTTTGGGAGCTCAATCGGCGTCAGTTGCAGGGTCTGTCGGAGCGCCTAGCACGATTGCCGCTGGACGCGCGCACGGTCTTGTTCGAACTGCCGATCCTGGGTCAATTACGTCGCCCAGTGGCCGTTGCCGGCAAGAAGGCCGACACGGCTTGGCGCAGCGCCATCGAGGAAGCACTCATTAATGCCGATCTGAAAAAACTTGAATTCAAGAGTGAGAAAACTGCGACAGCCGAGACTGAAGCAGATCAGAAGACCGAAGATGAAATCCCTTGCGCTTGGATCGTCCACAACGCCGGTAGTTATGAAACATCCGGCGAACGCCTGGCAGCGCTAGGGCGCGGCCTGGACGCGCATGGCATCGAGCTAAACATCATTCGTCAAGCGACCAATGTATTGGCCCAAGTGAAATTGGGTTCGGTAGATCAGTGGGCCAGCGTGGCCTTAGCTTTAACCCGCGCACAAGCCCTGGAAGCACCGACCTTATGGGCCGCATTTGGTGCGCGTAGTGCGGTTGGTTTAGTCACCAACAAGGTATAGGGAGGAACGACATGAAAAAAATAATTCGTTTGGGCGACGATACCAGCCATGGCGGCAAGGTTGTCAGTGCAACCAGTCATATGACTGTCGGCGAGAAACCTATAGCGCGTTTGGGCGATAAATGCACTTGCCCCAAACGTGGTCATGATAACTGCGTAATCGTTGAAGGTGATTCGGCCTGGACTATAGATGGCATACCCATCGCGCTGGAAGGGCACAAGACATCATGCGGTGCTGTGTTGGTGTCATCGGCACCGAATAGCGGACGCGAATGAAGCAGAGGAGAAATAAACCATGTCAACTCAACTCGTAGCCGAACTACTCGAACCCATTCCAGGTGGACATCCGGGTGGAACGGATTTGGCTTATTACAAGGAGTTCGATGCGATCCGCGAGGCGCGTCGGGCCGATGATCCGACCCTGGCGCAAGGCGCATGGGAAACTGAAATTAAAGCAGCGCAATGGCCCTTGGTGCGTGAGTTATGTGAAGAAGCACTACGTAAAAAGAGCAAGGATTTCCAGATCGCCTGTTGGTATACCGAAGCTTTAACGCGCTTGGAAGGCTTTAGCGGCCTGGACACTGGGTTGAAATTACTGAATGGCTTGCTCACGGATTTTTGGGAATTCGCCTACCCCGAGTTGGATCCGAGCGACCTGGAAGAGCGCATCAGCAAATTCGAGTGGCTGGATACGCAAATGCCGCATGTGTTGCGCAGCGTACCGATGACCAGCACGAAATCTGGTGGTTATAGTTGGTTGCAATGGGAAGAGTCGCGTTCAGTCGAGAATCTCGGCGCGCGCGATGCGAAGGCTAAGGAAGCGGCGCTGGCCGAGGGCAAACTGGCGGGCGATACTTTCGATAAGGCCGCAGATGTATCCGGTGCTAAATTTTACGAAAAGTTGTTGGCGCAATTGATTGCCGTACAAAACACCCATGCCGAGTTAGAGACACTGGTGGATCGGGCATTTGGCGCCGACGCACCAAGTCTGCGCAGCATGCGCGACGCCATCGCCAGTTGCGTCGATCTAGCCAATCGGCTTGCCGTACGCAGCGGCGCAAAAGTTCAGCCTAAGCCGCCAATAGCCAAACCAACTATGCCTGATACGGATAGTGTCGTTATCCAGCCAGAAAGCTCAGCCATGAATGCACCTCGATTTTCCGGCCAAATCCAATCGCGGATTGAAGCGGTTCAACAATTGCGCGAAATTGCCCGTTTTTTCCGCGAGACTGAGCCGCATAGCCCAGTGGCCTTATTGGCCGACCGCGCCGCTCGCTGGGCCGAAATGCCCCTTGAACAATGGTTAAGCACGGTCATCAAGGACGATGCGACCCTGGGACAGTTGCGCGAATTACTGGACTGGGAGCGCGCTGGTGCATCTTAGGATTAAGCTATAAATGCTGTAATTCGTTGTTCTGGGCCGTTTTTAAGTTAAGCCCGCCACGCCCTAAGCAGCCCTGTTAAAATGGGCGCATGAGTTACCAAGTTCTGGCCCGTAAATGGCGCCCCAAAAATTTTGCTGAGTTGGTCGGGCAAGAGCATGTGGTTCGGGCGCTGTCCAATGCCCTCGATCAAAATCGTCTGCATCACGCCTATTTGCTCACCGGCACACGCGGCGTGGGCAAAACTACGATCGGCCGCATCATTGCTAAGTGCCTGAATTGTGAGACCGGGCTGACATCCCAACCGTGCGGCGTGTGCGCCGCCTGTACCGAGATCGACCGTGGCCGTTTTGTTGATATGATTGAGCTTGATGCCGCGTCCAATACCGGTATCGACAATATGCGCGATGTGCTGGATAACGCCCAGTACGCCCCCACCAGTGGCCGCTTTAAGGTCTACCTCATCGACGAAGTGCACATGTTGTCTAAGGCCGCCTTCAACTCGATGTTGAAGACACTGGAAGAACCGCCGCCGCATGTGAAATTCATCCTCGCCACCACCGATCCGCAGAAGATTCCGGTGACGGTGCTATCGCGCTGTCTGCAATTTAACCTGAAGCAGATGTCGCAAGCCGCCATCGTTGGACATCTGGAGCGGGTATTAAAGGAAGAGGGCGTCAATTTCGATGTTCCCGGCCTGCGCTTGCTGGCGCGCGCGGCGCAAGGTTCAATGCGCGATGCGCTGAGCTTGACCGATCAAGCCATTGCCCATGGCGCTGGTCAGATCCAAGAAACGGAAGTACGCGCCATGCTGGGTGCGGTGGATCAAGCTTATTTATTTGAATTGCTGGATGCGCTATCGCGCCAAGAAGGTGCGAATATTTTGGCTATTGCCGATCGCATGGCTGAGCGCAGTCTATCCTTCGATGCTGCACTGCAAGACTTGGGTGTGCTGCTGCATCAGATCGCTTTGGCGCAGACCGTGCCCGAGGCACTGAGCGACGATGTTCCGGAAAAGGCGCGCATAGAAACTCTGTCCAAGGCGTTTAGCGTAGAAGAAGTGCAACTTTATTACCAGATCGCATTACACGGACGCAAAGACCTCTATCTGGCGCCGGACGAATACGCCGGCTTCAGCATGACCTTGCTGCGCATGTTGTCCTTCCGGCCGGAAGCGCAGGCTTTGGGTAGCGCAGCAACGGTGGCGACAGCGCAAAAAAAAACTAATGTAGAAACTGCCGCACCGCGCTCCGCAGCACCCGATTCACGCATGAGCGCACCAGAAAGCAAGCCAGCAGCAGCGTCCGCACAACGCGGTGAATTCTGCGGTGACTGGGCCAATTTGGTGAGCCAACTCAAGCTTGGTGGCATGGCAAAAATGCTCGCCCAACATTGTGAGTTAGCCAAGCAAGAAGGCGACCTGATGGCCTTGACCTTGCCGCCAGAGCACAAACACCTCGCCGAAAAAACTTATCAAGAAAAACTTAAAGCGGCGCTGAGCGAGTATTTCGGCAAGCCGATGCGCGTGAATATTGCACTGGGCGCTACCACTGGCCCAACGCCGGTACAGGTACAACAGGGCGAGAAAGCGGCGCAAGAAAAGCGCGCCATCGAGTCCATCGAACAAGATCCTTTTGTGCGCGACCTGGTCGAACAGTTCGATGCCAAAGTAATCGAATCCACTATTAAACCCTTACAGAACTAGCAGGAGATCAGCATGATGAAAGGTGGTTTGGGCGGTCTGATGAAACAGGCCCAGATGATGCAAGAAAATATGAAAAAAATGCAGGAGCAGTTGGCTTCCGTAGAAGTGGAAGGTCAATCCGGCGCCGGCATGGTGATTGTTACAATCACCTGTCGCTACGACGTCAAACGCGTCAAGATCGCCCCCAGCCTGCTGGCGGATGATAAAGACATGCTGGAAGACTTGATCGCGGCTGCGATGAACGATGCTGTGCGCAAAGTCGAAGCTACCTCCCAGGAAAGAATGGGCGCGTTGACTTCGGGCATGGGTTTGCCGCCTGGGTTCAAGATGCCGTTTTAAAGGCTTGTTAACCACGGATGAACACGGATGTTAAAAGCAGTTGTAGAGGATTGGTTTGGATTTTTATCCGTGTTCATCCGTGTTCATCCGTGGTTTCAAAAATCTTAGCGTGAAGACACCCTCCACACTCGATGAACTGATCGAAGCCCTGCGCTGCCTACCTGGCGTGGGGCCGAAGTCCGCGCAGCGCATGACTTATTACTTGCTGCAACATGAGCGCAAGGGGGCCGCGCGTTTATCGGCGGCCTTGGGCAATGCCCTATCGCAGATACAGCATTGCCAGAAGTGCAACAGCTTCACCGAGGATGCGGTGTGCGCACTGTGCGCCTCGCCCAACCGCGACGCGACAACCCTGTGCGTGATCGAAATGCCGGCCGACCTGATGATGATGGAACAGACCCAAGTCTATCGCGGTCTGTATTTCGTGCTGATGGGGCGCCTGTCGCCGCTCGACGGCATCGGCCCCAAAGAATTGTATTTGGAGCGCTTGATCAAGCGCGCCACCGATGGCGTGGTGAAGGAAGTACTGCTCGCCACCAACTTCACCGTCGAAGGCGAAGCCACCGCGCATTATCTTGGCGAACTGCTGAAAGAGAAGGGCATCAAGGTCACCCGCATCGCGCGCGGCGTACCGGTCGGCGGCGAATTGGAACATACCGACACCGGCACCCTGGCCCAGGCAGTGTTGGAGCGACGCGAAGTGTCTTAAAATGAGGCTTTTCATGGTTATTTTGATTAACCGGCAAAAGCTACTGAACCGCAGAGGACGCGGAGGACGCAGAGGGCAAGCAAGGTCTTAGTATTCATGCCGAGCCACCAATGGAGCGGGATTACTTGTTTAGTTAACTTTTGAATTTCTCTGCGTCCTCCGCGTCCTCTGCGGTGAAGTGCATTTTTGGGTTAAAGTGTTTCGAAGTTTGACCAACAACAAAGGGTAGGAGCAATCATGCAAACCATCCTGGTGATCAACCCCAAAGGCGGCAGCGGCAAGACCACGCTTTCTAGCAACCTTGCTGGTTTCCTGGCCTGGCGTGGCGACTCGGTCACCCTGGGTGATATGGATCGCCAACAATCCGCCATGCATTGGCTCTCCATCCGCTCCGACCAACTGCCGATTATCCATGGTTGGGATGCGCGCGATAACGATCTCGCTAAACCACCCAAATGCGATTACCTGATTCTCGATGCACCCGCCGGTATCCACGGCAAGGAACTCAGTGATGCGCTCAAGCACGCGAACAAAGTGCTCGTGCCGGTACAGCCATCCCTATTCGACATATGGGCCACCTCAGAATTTTTCGATACGCTAAAAGAACACAAAGCCCTACGTCACCACCACGTGGATATTGGCGTCGTCGGCATGCGCGTCGATCCGCGCACGCGCGCCGCCGCCACGCTACAACACTTTTTCGAGAAATATGAATTACCCGTCATCACTAATCTGCGCGATGCGCAGATATACATCCAAGCCGCCGCTATGGGCGGTACCTTATTCGACTTGAAGCGTGGGCAGAGCGAAAAGGAATTGGAGCATTGGTTGCCCCTGATTGATTGGGTGCGGGTGAAGGGGTGATGGGGCTGTCTGGTAAAGATGCGATACAAAGCCAGAATGAATTTTGAAGGTTAATATGACCCATCTGCGCGGTCTGTTGGTGTTATTGACAACACCCTAGTATGTTGGTATTGTCTCCAACATGAAGGCTGATCAGCTAGTTCGCCGCCGCATTATTTTTTCCGACACTGCCTTCGCTGAACTTGCGTTGTGGCAACTTCCCCATTCGGTTGCGGGGTCGAATCACTTGTTCAAATATCGGCTGGCGTATGTGGTCGATGGCCAATGTGTCTTGCGTTATGACAACGAAATCGGCAAGGGCGATCATCGGCATTTCGCCGGCAAGGAAAGCGCCTACGCCTTTAAGACGCCAGACAAACTGATCAGCGATTTTCAACGCGATATAGAGAGGTGGAATCGTGAAAACCGTCATTCTTGAGGTACGCGCGCCGAACGACGCGATGGGCGACTTCTCGCACGCATGGAAGACCGGCAAAGCCGAGAAAACGGCGCGCATCAGTTTCGCTACGCCGGAATTGCTGTGGAAGGTGCTTACTGCCAAACGCTGGGAACTGCTCAAGGCCCTGTGCGGTGCGGGCTCGATATCGATCCGCGAAGCGGCCCGTCGCGTGGGGCGCGATGTCAAGGCGGTTCATGGCGATGTCACGGCATTGCTGAATGCCGGCATCCTCGACCGTGCCGATGGCGGCGGAATCATTTTCCCGTTCGACGCGGTGAAGGTGGAGTTTTTGTTGCAAGCGGCGTAGGCAGGGGACGCTATTTTGCTAACTCGCTTAAGGCGAAACGTAGGGTGCCAATAAGCGAAGCGCATTGCACCGGATGTTTCTGGCTGAAGTAGTAGAGCAAAATTTTGAATTGATCGAAAGGTTCTTGAATGAGCATTTCCGCTAAGTCCGTACGTTTTGACGAAAACAGTATGTGGGTCGATCTGTCTGACGGACGTGTGATTGCCGTACCGTTAGCGTGGTTCCCTCGTCTTTTGCATGCCACGCCAGAACAACGCCAATGTGTAGAAATTAGTTTAAAGGGATTACCCGAGAGAAGCTTGGGAAGAAGGGTGTGGCATACCTCAAGTCTAGGCGATGATTGAACCGTGAACAATATGATCTGCTGACTGAACTCAGATTTGGTCGTTGTAAGCAGTACACCGGCCGCAGAAACAGTCGTTGTTGCCGGCTACTACCTTCAATCAAATGAGCCACGGTTTTCTGAGCTATCTATTGCTACTGCAGCAACGCACTCCCAGTCCCGTGTATCTCAACACCCTGGATATCAGCCTGTCCGACCAATAACTCTAAATATTGGCGCGTAGCCTTAGTCTCGGCGTAATCGGCCAAAAAGTGCGCGATGCTGTCTTGCACCATATTAAAAGGCAATTGTGCGCCTTCGACCTTGTGCTCAACGCGCACGATGTGCAGTCCGAAACGGGTTTCCACCAGGTGCGGGGCAATGCTTCCCGCGGCCAAGGCGAACACGGCGCGCTCGAACTCCGGGACGGTTTGGCCACGATTGAGTTGCCCTAGGTTTCCGCCTATTTCGCCCGATGGGCAGTTGGAAAAATCGCGTGCGCATTGGTCGAAACTGGTGGGGTCTTCGAGCACGCGGAGCAGGATGTCCTGCGCCTTCGTGCGTAGTGCGTCTAGCGGCGTGCTGTCCGTAATTTGAAACAGAATGTGACTAGCCTCCACTAGGTCGCCGCTGCGAAAACGTTCCGGATGATTATCGTAGTAACGACGACATTCATCCTCGGTCGGTTTTGGCGCTATCACTTCCTGCGCCAGCAAACGTTCGATGGCGGCATCCTCTTCACTGGCGGTATCGGCCGTCAAGCCTGTCGCGCGCGAGGCATGCAGGAGAACTTGGCGCAGCACCAATGCTTCGATTGCGGCTTGCACTGGATTGGCGGCGGCTTCGTGGTACGGAAGTTCGCGTTCGACATCGTTATCAGTAATTTCTACGCCATAAACGGTGATGGACATGATGCTTTCTCCTTAGCCGCGCTGCCGCACGACTTGATAGCTGCGGGTAATGTAGGTGACGGCTGCGAAGCCGCTCCACACATGCACTAAGCGGCTGAAAGGGAACAGTACGAATAGCGTCATGCCGAACATCAGGTGGATCTTGTAGATTGGCGGCACGGTGAGCATGAAATCGGCCGCACCTGCACGGAAGGTCACGATGTGCTGCGCCCATCCGGCGAGTTGCAACATCACGCCGCCGTCGGTGTGTTGCAGCGAGAACAAGATGCTGATCAGTCCTATCACTAATGTCACAAACACCCACAGTAGTATGATGATGTCCATCGGCTTGCTGTTGATACGGATACGTTCATCAGTGAGGCGACGGTGCAGCAGCAGCGTGATGCCGGATAGGCATAGCAAGCCCGCAGCGCCACCGCTGATGATGGCGAGCATCTGTTTGTTGGGCGTAGAGAGGCCCAGCGATTCATACAACCAGTGTGGCGTCAGCAAGCCTGCCGCGTGGCCGAAGAACAGGAACAGCACGCCGACGTGAAACAGATTGCTGCCCCAGCGCAACTGGCGGGTGCGCAACAACTGGCTTGAATCACTTTTCCACGAATATTGTTCGCGGTCGAAGCGGATCAGACTGCCAAGCAGGAAGATACCCAACGCGACGTAGGGGTAGATGCCGAAAACGAGATGGTTTGCATAGTCCATGATGTGCTCCTAATTAAACGGCGGCCTGGTTTTGCCGGTAGGGTTTAGGGAGGTCGGCGTAGGCAATATTTGGTTTGGCGCCGAGCAGCGGTTCGCGGCCATCGATGGCCGGGCCAAAGGTTTCCATGGCTTCATCCATGTCGCGCACCGGGGGCTCTTGCAAGGGTTGGGCGGCAACTGGTGAAAGTGCCTCCAGCACATCGAACACAGTATGGTAGGGGCTGCCGTTTTTATTTAACTTGCCACCGATCAAGGCTAGGACATGCACTGCGTCGCCGAGCAGTGCCGCAGCATCGGCATCCGGTCGTTGCGACAGATATTCCAGGAACAGCGGCACGTAGTCCGGCAATTCGTCAGCCGACATCAGCAAACCATGCGCGCGATACTCTTGCAGTAGGTTGACCATGGCTTGGCCTCGGTCGCGCGATTCGCCATGGATGTGCTCGAACAGATGCAGCGAATGTGAGGGCGTCTGGTCGAAAGTGGCGACGTAGTTTTGCTGAAGTTCAATCAACGAGGTTTCGCGTAGCAACTCGAGCAGTGGTGCCAGAGTGCTGGCGGCGTTGTTGTTTTGCGCACTTTCCTCAACTAGCAGAACTTCTACTTCATCTACATGCGCCAACCACTCGGCTTGCGGATAGGTTAGCAATAATGCTAATGCTTGATAGCTTTTCATCTCAAACTCCCTCGGCTGTTTTTTTGCGGGACTTAGGCATATCCGCATAAATGATCGAGCCCTGTTTCTTGGTGCCGAACAGGCTGGTGCTGCTGGTTCCGTCGGAGCAGCCGTTGCCGAAAGAGAAGCCACAACTAGATTTCTCGTCGTAGGCATCGATCACTTCCTCACGATGATTGCTCGGAATCACGAAGCGATCCTCGTAATTGGCGATGGCCATGATCTGGTACATGTCCTGCACCTGCACCTCGGTCAGCCCCACTTGTTTCAAGACTTCGGTATTTGGAACGCCCTCCACCGATTTTCCGCGCATGTAGGCGCGCATGGCGAGCATGCGATCCAGAGCGGTGACGATAGGCGCTTCCTTGCCGCCGGTGAGCAGGTTGGCCAAGTACTTGATCGGGATGCGCAGCGACTTGGTGTCGGGGATGATGCCGTTCATGCCCATCTTGCCGCTCTCCGCCGTGGCCTGGATCGGCGACAGCGGCGGGATGTACCACACCATGGGCAGCGTGCGATATTCCGGGTGCAACGGGAAGGCGACCTTCCAGTCGATGGCCATTTTGTACACCGGCGATTTACGCGCCGATTCCAGCCAGGCTTCTGGGATACCTTCTTTGCGCGCTGCTTCGATGACTTTGGGATCGTTCGGATCGAGGAAAATCTTCAACTGTGCTTCGTACAGATCTTCCTGATCGGAAACACTGGCGGCTTCTTCGATGCGGTCGGCGTCATACAGGATCACACCCAGATAACGGATGCGGCCGACGCAAGTTTCGGAGCAGACGGTCGGCTGGCCAGCCTCGATACGCGGATAGCAGAAGATGCACTTCTCGGCTTTGCCAGATTTCCAGTTGTAGTAAATCTTCTTGTATGGACAGCCGCTGATGCACATGCGCCAGCCGCGGCACTTGTCTTGATCCACCAACACGATACCGTCCTCTTCGCGCTTGTAGATCGAGCCGGAAGGGCAGGAGGCCACGCAGGTTGGATTCAAGCAGTGCTCGCATAATCGCGGCAGATACATCATGAAAGTATTCTCGAAGGTGGAATACATTTCTTTCTGCACGTCGTCGAAGCATTTATCGCGGCTGCGCGAGGCAAACTCGCCGCCGAGATCGTCTTCCCAGTTCGGGCCCCAGACGATCTTCTCCATCTTCTTGCCGGTGATGACCGAGACCGGGCGTGCCGTGGGCGGGGTCTGCGACAGCTTGGCTTTTTGCAGATGCTCGTAGTCGAAGGTGAAAGGCTCGTAGTAGTCGTCGATCTCCGGCAGATTGGGATTACCGAAGATGTTGGCCAGGATGCGCCACTTAGCACCTTGACGCGGTTCAATGCTGCCGTTGCTATTGCGCTTCCAGCCGCCATTCCATTTGTCTTGATTTTCCCATTCCTTGGGATAGCCGATGCCGGGCTTGGTTTCGACGTTGTTGAACCAGGCGTATTCCATGCCTTCGCGCGAGGTCCACACATTTTTGCAAGTGACCGAGCAGGTATGGCAGCCGATGCACTTGTCCAGGTTTAACACCATGGCGATTTGCGCGCGTATTTTCATTTTGCTGCCTCCGTATCTTCTACACCATGCTCAACCAATGGGCCTTCCATCCAATCGACTTTAACCATCTTGCGCACCACCACATACTCGTCGCGATTGGAGCCGACGGTGCCGTAGTAGTTGAAGCCGTAAGCCTGTTGCGCATAACCGCCGATCATGTGCGTGGGCTTGGTCACGGTGCGCGTCACGCTGTTGTGGATGCCGCCACGGAAGCCGCTAACTTCGGCTCCCGGCACGTTAATGATCTTCTCCTGGGCGTGGTACATCAGCGCCATGCCGCGCGGCACGCGTTGGCTGACCACGGCGCGCGCGGTGAGCGTGCCGTTGACGTTATAGACCTCGATCCAGTCGTTATCGACAATGCCGGCTTCCTTGGCCTCCGGTTCGGATATCCACACATGCGGCCCGCCACGCGACAAGGTGAGCATGCGCAGGTTGTCGGTGTAGGTGCTGTGGATGCCCCATTTCTGGTGTGGCGTAATCCAGTTCAGTACCAGTTGCTTATTGCCGTTGCCGTGTTTATCGATCACCGGTTGGATGGTCTTGGTGTCGATGGGCGGTTTGTACACGCACAACGCCTCGCCGAAATCCAGCATCCAGCGATGATCCTGGTAGAACTGCTGGCGGCCGGTGAGGGTGCGCCAGGGGATCAGTTCGTGCACATTGGTATAGCCGGCGTTGTAACTGACATGCTCGGATTCCAGGCCACTCCAAGTAGGCGAGGAGATGATCTTGCGCGGTTGCGCCTGCACATCGCGGAAGCGAATTTTGTCGTCCTCACGTGGGATCGCCAAGTGCGCGTGCTCCAGTCCGGTGATCTTGGATAGGGCGTTCCACGCCTTGACCGCAACTTGGCCGTTGGTTTCCGGTGCCAACATTAAAATCACTTCGGCGGCATCGATGGCGCTTTCGATCTTGGGCAGGCCCTTGCTCACACCTTCCTCGCGCACCGTGCCGTTGAGTTCACCCAGTTGTTGTACTTCGCTTTCGGTATTCCAGGCGATGCCCTTGCCGCCGTTGCCGATCTTGGTCATGAGCGGGCCGAGCGAGGTGAACTTGCGATAGGTATCGCCGTAATCGCGGGTGATCACGGTCATGCTCGGCATAGTCTTGCCGGGCACCGGTTCGCATTCGCCTTTTTTCCAGTCCTTTACTTCGATCGGCTGGCCGAGCTCGCCCGGCGTGTCGTGCATCAGCGGCGTCAGCACCAAGTCTTTCTGCGTGCCCAAATGCTTCGCGGCCAATTCCGAGAATTTCTTGGCGATGACTTTGTAAATCTCCCAGTCCGACTTGCTCTGCCAGAGCGGCTGCACCGCTTCTGACAGCGGGTGAATGAAGGGGTGCATGTCGGAGGTGTTGAGGTCGTCCTTCTCGTACCAGGTCGCAGTCGGCAGCACGATGTCGGAATACAGGCAGGTAGTGGACATGCGGAAATCGAGCGTGACCAGCAGGTCGAGTTTTCCCTCTGCACCTTTGTTGTGCCACGTCACTTCTTTGGGTTTGGTTTCACCTAACTCACCCAGATCCGGGCCAAGCACAGCGTTTTGCGTGCCGAGCAGGTACTTGAGCAAATACTCGTGGCCCTTGCCGCTGGAGCCTAAGAGATTGGAGCGCCAGATGAACATATTGCGCGGAAAATTTTTCGGGTTGTCTGGGTCTTCACAAGACATTTTCAACGCGCCACTTTTCAATTGCTCGACGGCATATTTTGCAGGGTCCATGCTCACTGCTTCCGCTGCTTTGGTGATTTCCAGCGGATTGGTTTCGAGTTGCGGCGCAGAAGGAAGCCAACCCATGCGCTCTGAGCGCACATTGAAGTCGATCAGGCGATAGTCCGCGGCACTGGTGTCTGCCGTTGGGGACAAGATCTCATTGACGTTCAATTTCTCGTGCCGCCACTGGCTGCTGTGATTGTAAAAGAACGATGTGCCGTTCATTTGCCGTGGTGGACGGCTCCAGTCAAGGCCAAAAGCGAGTGGCGCCCAGCCGGTTTGCGGACGTAGTTTTTCCTGGCCTACGTAATGCGCCCATCCACCACCGGATTGGCCGATACAGCCGCACATCACCAACATGTTGATAATGCCGCGATAGATCATGTCGTTGTGATACCAGTGATTCAAAGCCGCACCGACGATCACCATGGATTTACCGTGTGTCTTGTCGGCGTTGTCGGCGAATTCCCGCGCGACGGTGATGATGTCGGCGCGTTTTACGCCAGTATGTTTTTCTGCCCAGGCTGGGGTGTAGGGTACATCTGCATCGTAGCTACTCGCCACATTGCTGCCGCCGAAACCACGATCAATGCCATAGTTGGCCAGCATCAAGTCGAATACAGTGGCGACTTTGAAATTTTGTCCGTTAATACGAATATTTTTTACCGGCACATTGCGTACCAGTAGGTCGTTATGATCGGTGCCACCGAAGTAGGGCATGCCGACGCCTACCATGGCGTCGCTATGATCTTTCAGACTCAGACGTGGAGTAATTTCCTGTTTGGTGGCGCCATCGCGCATCTCCAAGTTCCACGCACCAGCTTGGCCCCAGCGGAAGCCGATCGCGCCGTTCGGCGAAACCAGATTGCCGCTGTTCTCGTCGATGACCAGCGTTTTCCATTCTGGATTGTTTTCCTGGCCGAGCTTTCCATCGATGTCGGATGCGCGTAGGAAACGGTCAGCGACTAGCGTGTCTTTGTGATTCTTCAACAACACCAACATGGGCATATCGCTGAACTGGCGCACATAGTTGGTGAAGTATTCGCTCTTGCCGGTGGCGTGAAACTCTTTCAAGATCACATGCCCTAAGGCCATGGCCAGCGCTGCATCGGTGCCTTGTTTCGGCGCTAACCAGATGTCGCCGAATTTCACCATCTCGCCGTAGTCGCTGGAGACGGCCACGGTCTTGGTGCCCTTGTAGCGCACCTCGGTGTAGAAGTGCGCATCCGGTGTGCGTGTCTGCGGCACGTTGGAACCCCACACCATGAGATAAGTTGAGTTGTACCAATCGGCCGATTCCGGCACGTCGGTTTGTTCGCCCCACACTTGCGGGCTTGCGGGTGGCAGGTCGCAATACCAATCGTAAAACGACAGGCACACACCGCCGATCAAGGACAGATAGCGCGAGCCGGCGGCATAGCTGACCATGGACATGGCGGGAATCGGCGAGAAGCCGACCACGCGATCCGGGCCATAATCCTTGATGGTGTGGACGTTGGCGGCGGCGATGATTTCCGTGACCTCGTCCCAGGTGGCGCGCACGAAACCGCCCAGGCCGCGCACCGATTTATAGTGCTTGGTTTTTTTCGTGTCGTTGGTGATGGCCTTCCACGCTTCAACCGGCTCCATGGTCTTGCGCGCTTCGCGCCACAGTTCCATCAAGCGGCCGCGGATCAGCGGATATTTCACGCGCTGTGCGCTGTATACATACCAGGAGTAGCTGGCTCCGCGCGGGCAGCCGCGCGGCTCGTGGTTGGGCAGATCGGGGCGAGTGCGCGGGTAGTCGGTTTGCTGCGTCTCCCAAGTGATCAGGCCGTTCTTGACATAAATTTTCCAACTGCACGAACCGGTGCAGTTTACGCCGTGCGTGGAGCGCACGATTTTGTCGTGCTGCCAGCGCTGGCGGTAGGCGTCTTCCCAGCTACGATCTTCATTGGTGACTACGCCGTGATCGCCGGAAAATTTTTCCTGATCTTTGCTGAAAAACATCAGTCGGTCGAGAAAGTGGCTCATGTTGTATGGCTCCTATTTTTAAATCAATTCTTCACCGCGGAGGACGCGGAGGACGCAGAGGAAAAACAATGCTTTCGCAATATATTCAGAGTCAGCCGTTGGGTGCGTTTGCTTGGTTCGTAAATCATTTGAACTCCTCTGCGTCCTCCGCGTCCTCTGCGGTTAAATAGCTTTTATCCAAATAGCCTCATTTATGGATTCTGGATTTCCGAACCGGCTCGCAAATAAAACCACCAGTTGAGGATCAGGCACACGGCGTAGAAAATCGCAAAGCCATACATCGCAAACTGTGGCGTGCCTGCCTTGATCTGCTGGCCGATCACCACGGGTGCGATGAAGGCGCCGTAGGCTGCAACTGCCGAGGTCCAGCCCAGCACCGGCCCGGCCTGGGTGCGATCGAAAATCACGCCAACGGTGCGGAAGGTCGAACCATTGCCGATGCCAGTCGCGGCGAACAACAAAACAAATGTGCCAATGAATTGGGTGAAGAAAATTTCCGGCGTGGCGGATTGATAGGCTTGCATCATGATCCAGCCGGCGTACACCGAGGCTACGACCATCACCAGTGAGATGACCTGGGTCACGATGGATCCTCCCACTTTGTCGGAGATCCAGCCGCCGACCGGGCGTACTGCGGCACCGACGAAGGGGCCGATCCAGGCATAGGTGAAGGCCGAGATCGCGTTGGGATTTTTTATGTGGGTCCAGGCACCAGTCGCGGCATCCAGCACATGCTTATCACCGAAGATGACTGTGATTGATAAAGGCAAGGCCATTGAGAATCCAATGAAGGAACCGAAGGTCACGACATACAGCGCAGTCAGCGACCAAGTGTGCTTGTTCTTGAAGATCGCGAATTGCTTGGCGACGTTTTCCTTCATCGGGCCGAAGGCTGCAAGCTTCATAATCAGTAATGCGCTTGCGATGTCCAAGGGAATTGCCACCCACATATTGAGGAGGCCCAGTCCGGTCGGTGCGGGTAAGTAAAGATATAGAACGAGAATTGATGGGATGAAGGTCAAGGTGTAGAGCCAGGTGACCTTGGCGAAAGCGGTGATGGGATTGTCGGCATCGGGGGAGATCGGTTTCAGGTTGTTCATGCCAAACCAGCACAGTGCTGCTAAGGGCACCAAAGAGATCACCCAGGCAAAACCGGCGTTTTGAATCCAGGTTTCAGTACCCGCTGGAATCTTCCCGAAAATCCAGCCGCTGGCTTTTTGCAGAATCATCGACTCACCGCCGAAACTGCCGAGCACGGCCACCGTCATCACCAAGGGAATCACGATCTGCATCGTCGTCACGCCGAAATTGCCGAGACCGGCATTCAATCCCAACGCGGTACCTTGCAGGCGCTTGGGGAAGAAGGTGCTGATGTTGGACATCGAGCTGGCAAAGTTGCCGCCACCCACCCCCGACCAAAGCGCCATCAACTGGAATGACCATAAGGGCCAATCCTGGTGTTGCAACACGATACCGGTACCGATGGCTGGCGCCAGCAACATGAAGGTAGTGAGAAAAATCACATTGCGTCCGCCGGCCAAACGGATGAAAAAGGATGAAGGGATGCGCATGGTGGCGCCGGAAATTCCGGCAATTGCCGTCAGCGTGAAAAGTTGAGCCTGGGTAAAGGGAAATCCCAGGTTGAGCATTTGCACCGTGATGATGCCCCACATGCCCCACACTGCGAAGCCGCACAACAGGGCTGGCACCGAGATCCACAGGTTGCGGTAGGCAATGCGCTTGCCGGTGGATTCCCAGAATTGTTCGTTTTCCGGATCCCAGTCTTTGATATTGGCACTCATGCGGTTTCTCCTTGGTGTGAAGATTTTTCAAGTGGATTTGGCGATTGCAGTACATTGACTTGACGGACTTCGGTGAGGTACATCCAGATCAACGAAATCCAGGTGATGCCATACATCAACATGAAGATGCCGCTGTTGACGCCGGTAATATCGACGATGGTGCCAAATAAGATTGGCAGGGCGAAACCGCCCAGGCCGCCGGCCAGACCGACGATTCCGGACACCACGCCGATGTTTTGCGGGTACTCGTCGGAGATGTATTTGAATACCGATGCCTTGCCGAAAGCCCAGGCCGCACCCATGGTGAACATCAAGGAGGTGAATACCCAGGGATTGAGACCGATATGAAAAGTCTTAGGGCCGCTGACGGTGTGGACGGTGAAGTCGGTCTGCGGATAGGACAGGATGAACAGGCAAATCCAGGAAACCCACAGTACCCACCAAGTCACTTGATGTGCGCTGTACTTGTCAGACAACCAACCGCCAAAGGCACGCAGAAGACCGCCGGGCAAGGAAAATGCAGCAGCCAGCAAGGCCGCAGTCTGGATATTGAAGCCGTATTCGGTGATGTAGTACTTGGTCATCCACAGCGCCAGCCCGACATAGCCGCCAAACACGATGGAGTAGTACTGGCACAGCTTCCAGACCTTGGGATCTTTGAGTGCTTGCAATTGTTCACGTACGCTCACATGTGCGCCAACTTGATGTGACTTATCGGTGTAACTGAAAAACCAGAAACCGATTGCCGTCAGCAGCATGGTCACTGCATACACGGTAGGTACCATTTGCCAGCCGTAAGCGACGACGATGCTGGGTGCGACAAATTTGGTTAGCGCCGCGCCGGAGTTGCCCGCGCCAAAAATTCCCATGGCAAACCCCTGACGGCCCTTCGTGAACCAGCGTGCCACATACGCGATGCCGACGGAGAATGCGCCGCCAGCTGCACCAACGAACAGCCCCAGCGTCAGGAAATGCCAGTATTGCGTGGCGTAATGAAGTAAAAAGATTGGCAGGACCGTGGACAGCATTAAGAGGAAAAAAACCAGACGACCGCCGAACTTGTCGGTCCACATGCCGAGTGGCAAGCGAATCAAGGAACCAGTGAGCACAGGCATGGCCACGAGCAAGCCAAATTGTGTTTCGTTTAGTCCCAGGGTTTTTTTGATCGGGATACCGATCACTGCAAACATCATCCATACCGCGAAACAAATCGTGAATGCGATGGTGCTGGATGCCAATACCGATATTTGCTTTTGCGTCTGCGTCGTCATCGTGCCCCCATAAAACGGATAAAGCTTTCTGAATAACCTTTAGAACCAGTTTAGGCGTGGTTTAAAAAATGGATAGTGGGGAAGAAGTCGAGGGGGATACTCGGAATACCACTAAAGTGGTAGTGATTGTCTTTCTAAATCACGAAAAACATAGTGCATAAATACGCCCGCTTGATCTTAAAGCGCTAGTGCAAATCAATCGAGGTACTACTTTTTTAGTTAGATTGTTGCTTGTGTAAATGGCATGTCAAACATCTCTAAGATGGTTCAAGGAGAATGAAAACCCCCAAAAACGTTTGATCTGGATGTCATGCTAATGGTATAGTCCGTACGCATAAAGACTTGACCGTTCTACAGCTTTTGGCTGTTCTCACAGGAGATATTTTTGAACCTCCCCGACCCCGCCCAACTTATCGCCGACACCGCCTCACTCTTCAACGCCAACGACCGCATCATCAAGCTCACCCTCGCAGAGGATAGCGGCA